>OCVV011260788.1_pt1 | contig 10355 bp, 10 predicted proteins | sample 1539721 | NCBI WGS metagenome assembly OCVV01 (sample SAMN02144230, study PRJEB22623) | gut metagenome | biome: sheep rumen | host: Ovis aries | place: New Zealand
ATGAGCTAGTTCAATATAAATCTTAAAAATAGCATAAATATTAGCAAAAGGTATAATAAGTAATACCAAATACCATAAAGACAATCCAGCTACTTGAATAAAAAAAATAATATTATAAATAGGCACAATAGCGGCCCTTCCAGTTTTTCCGACTTTCTTAAAAATCATCCATAAACTACAATACAAAAAACTCCTACTGCTAAACCAATTACTATAGAACTAGTAGGCATCGTATAATTACTACTATAATTAGTTGTAGTATAATAATCGTACATAACTCTTCCTCCTTTCCTCAAATATTTGGTAAGATAAAACTCCTATCCTAAATTAATTTTATTACATATAACAAAAAAAAGAAACTAGTTTATTAGTCTCTTCTCTTTTACTAATTATCCATTAATTTGTTTAGCAACTTCGTCAGCAAAGTTTTCTTCTCTCTTTTCCATTCCTTCGCCAACTTCATATCTTACGAAAGATAACACTTTCATACCTTTGCTTTCAACATATTTAGATACTTTCATCTTATTTTCTTTAACAAATCCTTGATCAAGTAAACATACTTCTTCATAGAATTTACCAAGTCTTCCATTGACAATCATCGGAAGTTTATTAGCATCTAATCCTTCATTCTCAGCTTGCTCAGTAAGAATTGCTCTTTCTTTCTCTACTCTCTCTTCAGGAACAGAATCCTTATCCAAATAAATTGGTCTCATAGCAGCAATTTGCATAGCTATGTCTTTAGCTACTTCTGTATCAGTTCCAGAAAGTACTGCTAGAGTAACAATCTTACCTCCCATATGAGAGTAAGTACCAAATACTTCAGAATCATTCTTAGTAACTAATTCAAATCTTCTAAAAGATAATTTCTCTCCAATAGTAGCAGTTTTATCTACTATAGCTTCTTCAATAGTTTTACCTTCTACTTCTAGTTTCATAGCTTCTTCCATAGTACTAACACCACTACTTAAGATAGCATTAGCAATAGTTTCAACTAAAGAAGTGAACTCAGGATTTTTAGCAACAAAGTCTGTCTCAGAATTAACTTCAACAATAACAGCCTTATTACCTTCTACTTTAGCAAAAGCAAGTCCTTCAGCAGCAATTCTACTTTGTTTTTTAGCTGCTTTACTTATACCTTTTTCTCTAAGCCAAGTAACAGCTTCTTCCATATTTCCATTAGTTTCTGTAAGAGCTTTCTTACAATCAAGCATTCCTGCTCCAGTTTGTTCTCTAAGCTCTTTAACCATATTAGCAGTAATCATAAGTATTATCCCTCCTTATTTCAAACTTTCAATTAATTCTTCTTTTTTCATCTTAGAATAACCTTTAACTTCTTTCTTCTTAGCAAGGTCTCTAAGTTCAGCAACAGTTAAAATATTTAAATCAAGTTCTATTGGCTTTTCTTCTTTGATTTCTTCTTTAACTGGCTCTTCTTTATCTTTAACAGTTTCTTTTACTTCTTTCTTTTCTTTCTTAGCAAAAGACTTATCTTTAGATACTTTCTTATCATCTTCACTTACATAATCAACAATTGTACCACCATTAGCTTCAATAATAGCATTAGTTAAAGCTCCAAGTACAACTTTAATACTTCTTACAGCATCATCATTCGCAGGAAGTACATAATCAACATCATCTGGATCACAGTTAGTGTCAATTACACCAAATACAGGAATATTAAGTTTTCTAGCTTCTCTTATTGCATTATATTCTTTAGTAGAATCAACAATAATAATAGCTTGTGGTAACTTAGTCATTTCTCTAATACCACATAAATTCTTATTTAATTTCTCGTATTCTTTCTTAAGTCCTACTACTTCTTTCTTAGGAAGTCTATCAAAAGTACCATCTTTTTCCATCTTTTCAATTTCTTCAAGACGATTAACTCTTCTTCTAATAGTTCTAAAGTTAGTAAGAGTACCACCTAACCATCTTTCAGTCATATAGTACATATTACTTCTTTCAGCTTCCTCTTTACATACTTCTTGTGCTTGTTTCTTAGTACCAACATAAAGTACTTTTCCACCTTCACTAGCAATTTTATTAAGTGCAGCGTAAGCTTCCTCCATCTTTTCTACTGTCTTTTGTAAGTCAATGATATAAATATCATCTCTAGAGTTAAAAATATACTCTTTCATTTTAGGATTCCATCTTTTAGTCTGATGACCAAAGTGTGCACCTGCTTCTAACAAATAGCTCATAGATACTACTGTCATAATAATCATTTCTCCTTTCGTTTTGCTTCCAAATATCTCTTCTTTAATATCCACCATAAGGCACTAGGATAATTAAATCAATATTTGTGTATATTTTTGAAAAGCCATTAATATATTACCATATTATATGCTTTAAGTAAATAATTTTTCATTATTTTTTTTATTTTTAACCGCTCCGCTTCCCGGATTAACAAGTTAATCCTCCAATATTCATTAGTAGAAGTATCTTCTATAGAAATTAAACTCAAAATAGTTGATTTTAATAATAAAGTATGATATTATGAATACAGATGAAGGAAACTTCATAAAATAAAAAAGGAACACTTGATAAGCTATGTTGAGTGGACCGTAATAATTACTTACCACCTAAAACTTTTGCTGATTTTAGGTGGTCGCTTTTATTTTACTAGTTGTACAACAAGTTGAAGCAAAATAATTATGATAAGTGAAAATATAAGTATATCTTTCTTAAACATAACTATCACCTCACTTTCTAAGAGTAACCCCCTAAAAAGATTGGTCTCACCCATATCAAATATTCCTTAAATACATTATACTAAATAAGGTCGTATAAGTAAATATCTTGGTAAGATTATTACCAAGATATTTTTATGCAATCTAAAGAAAGCGCATATAAAATAAGGCTTTATACTGTTTTTATCTATTTATCTAATAACATAAAAAAAACAAGGTATTAACCTTGAATTTTATTATTTAATCTTTCTAGCCTCTAGATAGAATCTCTTATCATAAGAATGACCCATAGAGAAAGTTTTTCTAGGTAAAGCACCATCTAATATTACTGTTTTAAATAATTCTTCTTTCTTCATAACATTAAATAGAATACCAACATTACCTTCTTCTCTTCCCATACCTCTCGTAGTTTCATCTCCATGAATATAATCTATCTTACCTTTATGCTCTTTCAAATATTCATCTAAGAACATTTGAATAGAACCAACTGATATATTAGATTTAGGATTACTAATATATAACTTCTTATCCATATCTTTAGTAACTAATTCAAAATACTGTCCATTACCATCTTCATTAATATCATAGTATTTATATAGTTCTTCAATTAAATTATTAACATCAGTATCAAAGATAACTCTATGTATTGGTTCAAACTCCAAAGCATCACTATGTAAATTAACAAGTTCTACTAAAGCATATCTAGAAGGATGATTTAAATATTCTTTCTCTGGTAATGTCTTCTTTAAATTTTCATAATTAGCTTTTGCCGTAGCTAGTGAATGATTACCATCACCCATAGCAAATAGAAGTACTCCCTTACCAGTTACATCATATCTTTCTTCAAAAGAAGTTTTATCTGCTAATCTTTCTAATCCTTCTTCTACTTCATTCATAACATCATTACTTAGTTTATAACCTCTAATATGTCCACCATTCTCCATTAAATCAAAGTCATATACTTTATCTTCTTCTGTTACCTTATTCTTTAAACTCTCTATTATTTCTTTCTTTTCATCATCAATTAAAATCATAATATGAGGAAGTTCTAGTAGTGCATTTTCTCTTACTTTAAGTCTAGGTGGAATTCTTTCTATTACAGTCTTTTCTGTAGCTCTAATTAAAGTTTGAGATCCTTTTTCATATGAGTAATCTTCTAAGTCTACCATACCAATAAGGCCCTCTCTTACTCTACCATCACTTTGTTTTCTCTCTAAATAAATCATAGAGTCTTTATACTCATCAAATAAATCATTATCTAAGTATTCTTTCATTGTCTCATTAATCTTAGATATTCTCTCTTCTACATCATTTTCTTCTAAATATATTTCCGGAAGAGTAATTCTAAGAGTAGAAGGATTTTCTCCTACTATTTCTTCAACTTCCTTCCAATATTCAGGTTCACTAGTATATTGGTCACATGCAACAACAGACCACTTTGTCATATCAGTACCCTTTTTAGGTAGTAATATATTTGCTTTCTTAAATGGTATCATAATACCCTCCTTTTCTTCTATTTATATTAGCATTATTTACTATAAATGTAAATTACTTTTCTAATAATTCTTTAATAATTTCTCTCTCATCATAATGATATCTTTCACCATTCTTCTCTTGATAAGTTTCATGACCTTTTCCTAGTAATAATATAATATCTCCTTCCATAGCATTATCAAGAGCATACTTAATAGCCTCTTTTCTATCTCCTATCTTAATATATTTACCATTAGTTTTCTTAAGGCCAATTTCAATATCATTCATAATATCTTCTACATCTTCAAATCTTGAATTATCCTCCGTAACAATCGTAAAGTCCGCAAGATTACCTGATACCTCTCCCATATCATATCTTCTATCTTTACTCCTATTACCACCACATCCAAACAAACTAACAATTCTCTTAGGATTATAAGCTCTCATTGTACTAAGAATATTCTCCATTGATACACCATTATGAGCATAATCAATAATAACACTATAATCTTCAAAACCAGGTACTATTTCAACTCTACCCTTAACAGCTACTTTCTTTAAAGCCTTCTTCATACTATCAGTACTACATCCGAGTAAATAAGTAGTAATAATAGCACAGGATGCATTATATGCTGAAAACTCTCCTGGTGTATTAACTAAGAAACTATCTTTTATTAATCCATCAGTATTAAGTTCTATACCAATAAAATTATTATTTCTAAGTAAATTCATTTTACTAATAACTAAATTAGCATCACTACTTTTACCATAAGTATAAATATCACAAGTACTATTCTTAATCATATCATTATAATGAATATCATCTATATTAAATATCCCATGCTTACACTGCCTAAATAATAAACTTTTACAGTAGATATAATCTTCCATATTAGGATGTTCATTATCTCCAATATGATCTTGTGTTAAATTAGTAAACACTCCATAATCAAATACTAAGCCATCTACTCTACCAACTTTTAAAGCTTGACTAGATACTTCCATTACTAAGTATTTAATCCCACTATCAACCATTTCTCTTAAATATTTTTGAATCTCAAAACTTTCCGGAGTCGTATTAACTGTACTATAATGCTTATCCCCAAAGAATACTCCCATCGTGCCAATAACTCCAACATTTTTAGAGTCTTCTTCTAAGATATTCTTAATCATCCATGTTGTCGTCGTCTTACCCTTAGTACCAGTAATAGCAATACTAGTTAATTCTTTTATCGGATTATTAAAGAAATTAATTGATATTTTAGATAACATTCTTCTCGTATCATTTATTTTAATAACAGTAACATCACTCTCTATATTAACATCTTTAGATACTACTATTACACTAGCACCCTTTTCTATAGCACTATCTATATAATCATGACCATCAACAGTAGCTCCTTCCATACAGTAAAACAAAGATCCTTCTTCTACTTTCCTAGAATCATAATAAATATTATTAATCTCGGTATCAATATTTCCCTTTACTAATTCATATTCAATTCCCTCTAATAACTTTTCTAATTTCATAAGTCACCTCTACCTATATTATATAACAAATACTTCTATTTGTAATAGAAAAAAGATAATACTTTACATATTATCTTACATATTCTTAAGTTCTTCTTTAATACTCTTAAGTGCTTTACCAATGTTAGTAGAATCAGTTCCTCCTCCTTGGCCAAACACTTTAGAGCCCCCTCCATTACCATTGGTAGCAGTAGCTAATTTCTTAATAATTGAAGAGCAATCAATCTTATCAGAATTACTTTTAGCAATAAAGTTAACACTCTTATCTTCATTAATATTAGCAAGAACAATTAAATTATTCTCTATTTGATTACTCAAATGAGATATAATTTGTTTCAAAGTATTAACATCATAACCATTAGTAATACTAATAATTGACTTAACACCATTAATTTCTTCCATAATCTTCATAAAACTAGATAAATCACTAACAGCCTTTTTATTTCTCTTCTCAGTAAATTCTTTTTCTAAGTTTTTAATAGCTACCCCAAGATTTTCGAGTTCATTTTTATTAATAACAATATCTCTATAACTAGTAGGAGTATCTTTCTTAACATCAAAATCAAATACTAAATCAATATCTAATTTCTTAGCTTCAGTAACAATTCTTTTAGCTTTATCTAATAGTTTTAACATCATATCATTTTGTTTAGATATTTCTTTACCTAATACATTACCAATATTTTTATCACTAGCAGCAGTTACTCTAAAAGTATCAGCTCCCTTATTCTCAATACTAGCAATAGCAAATTTACCAATCTCTTTAGTATTATTAACATGGGTACCAGCACATAATTCAATAGAATCTCCCATTGTAACTACTCTAACAACATCACCATACTTATCAGAAAATAATGCCATTGCACCTTTCTTCTTAGCCTCATCTAAACTCATATATTCTATTACCGTATCATATCCAGCATTAATCCTACCATTAACTAAATCTTCTACCTTAACAATAAGTTCATCAGATAATCTACCATGATAATTAAAATCAAATCTAAGTTCATTCTCATCTACTTTAGAACCAGCCTGATGAACGTTATTACCAAGAAGCTCTTGCAAACTCTTTTGAAGTAAATGAACCGAAGAATGATTCTTCATAATAGCTACTCTTTTATCTTTAGATACATGAGTAAGAATCTTATCTCCTTTATTAACAGTACCATTAAGAACTTTAACATAAAGCATATGTTGTCCATTAGGAGCCTTAATAACATCTAATACTTCTAATTTACAATTATCATTCTTTAAATAACCAGAATCAGATACCTGTCCACCACTTTCCGCATAAAATGGATTCTCTTTTAAGAAAATATAACAATCAGTATCAGAACTATCAACAAATTGATTATCTTTCATAATATCCATTACTTCTGTTTCAAGACCTAATTTCTCATATCCTACAAAAGTACTTTCTTTCTTATAATTAATAAGTAAATCATTCTGAAGATTCATACTTGCTTCTTCTTTCCTACTACTTCTAGCAAGTTCTTTTTGAGCATTCATATATACCTTAAACTCATCTAAATCAACAGTAAATCCCTTCTCTTCAGCAGCTTCCACTGTTAATTCTATCGGATAACCATAAGTATCATATAATTTAAAAGCATCCTTACCACTAATAACCTTATCAGTACCATTAAATAATTCTTCTAATCTTTTTTCGCCAGAAAGAAGTGTCTTTTGAAATAATAATTCTTCCTTTTGAATAAGCTCTTTAACTCTCTTTTCATTGCCTACTAACTCAGGATAAGTTTCCTTATAAGAATCCACTACTATACTAACTAAATCAGATAAAAATTCCTTATTAATACCAAGTTTTCTACCCATTCTTTCAGCTCTACGAAGGAGTCTTCTAAGAACGTAACCTCTACCAACATTCTCAAATATAGCTCCATCAGATATAGCAAAAGTAAGACTACGTATATGATCTGCTATTACTTTAAATTCCATTTGACCAGTATATGGTATATCACTAAGTTCTTCAATACCTCTAATTATTGGCATAAATAAATCAGTTTCATAATTAGTCTCTGTCTCTTGCATAATACATGCCATTCTTTCAACACCCATACCCGTATCAATATTCTTACTAGGAAGTTCTGGATATTCATTTCTAGGTAAACCTTCAGTAGCATTAAACTGACTAAGTACATTATTCCATATTTCTATATATCTATCATTTTCCTCTTCATTTTGAAGCATACTTATACCCTTACCTTCTGGATCATAAGCTTCACCTCTGTCAAAGAATATCTCTGTATCAGGTCCCGATGGTCCAGGTCCAATTTCCCAAAAATTACCATCTAATCTAATAATATGACTAGGATCAATACCAAGTTTAACCCATAGATTATAAGTATCATCATCATTTGTATATACAGTAACATATAATTTATTCTTATCCATAGCAAAATATTTAGGACTAGTAAGAAGTTCATAAGCCCAAGTAATAGCTTCATTTCTAAAATAATCACCAATGCTAAAATTACCTAACATCTGAAAGAAAGTATGATGTCTAGCAGTTTTACCAACTGATTCAATATCACCCGTTCTAATACACTTCTGGCAACTAGTAAGTCTTCTATTCTTAGGAACAACACTACCATCAAAATATTTTTTTAAAGGAGTAACACCAGCATTAATCCAAAGTACTGTTGGATCATTAACTGGTATCAAACTTGCGGATTCTACCTCCGTATGACCTCTTTCACAAAAGAAATCCAAATACATTCTAATAATTTCATTACCAGTTAATTTCTTCATAAATTTTCCTCCTTCTTATATATATCATAAATATCTTTTTCATATTGTTCTAAAGTATCATTAGTAACAACATAATCATAATCATTAAAATTATCCATTGCCGTTTCCGTTTTATGTTTCTGCTGAGAACCAGTAAGTTCCGTTTCAAAATTAATTCTATTTATCTTAATTGTAACTACATTATCAAATCTTTCTTTAACACTTTCTATTTCTCTAGGAAGTCTAATATCCGGTACAATAATAGCATCATAAAAATAAGAATATATTTCTAAATCATCTAATTGTCTCTCTATAAACATCTCGGCCTTATCAAGTTTTTCTCTAATAACATCAGTACCAAGTTTCTGAAGCAGTTCTCTAGGTTTAGTTTCTTCACTACCATCCCAATCAGTCATTTCCATAGCATAAAATTTAATATATTTACCTGCCCTTGAAAAAATAACTTTCTTACCATCTTCTTCATAAAATTTCTTTAAAAAACCAGCAGCAGTATCCTTACCATGTCTAGCCTTTCCACTAAGTAAATAAATCTTAGGATTTCTATATTTAACTTCCATCTATATCACTCCTCATATTTCTTCTTAATTATACCAAATAATTTAAATGAAGTAAATGAAAAAGATAAACAGAATTACTATTTATCTCATCTTTTTATTTATTTACCACCTTCGGTGTCTTCAAAAGATATAAATCTTTTGAAACTCAAATACTTAGTATAATTAAATAATCTAATTATTTATAAAATACTATTGTACATCTTTTTCAAAAAAAGAATATGAATTAGTAACCAGTACTTTCACAATCTTATTACTTATTAATCAAGATTCGTATTTTCTATCTTAAGTTCATCTTTAAATATTTCTTTAAAACTAACTAGTTCTTTAACTATAACATCAGGATATACTGCTTTAGTAGTCCTAATAGCATCATATATATTTTTAAAATTAATTGTTTGTCTATTTTCATATATAGCATTAGAAAAACATTGTCTAAGTATTACTAAAGCAATATCTGGATATCTTGATGATATTTCATATACTCTCTTAAACTCAGTCGTCATATTAACAATAAATTTCATAATCTTTTCTTTAATAAAATCTGTATAAGGAAGTATTACACCAGTAGTCTTTTCTAATTTAGGAAGTGTTCTAAGAAGAATCTCAACAGTCATCTCTTCCGTAGGTTCTTCAACATCTACCTTTTCAAATCTTCTAAGAAAAGCTTTATCTCTCATAATATATCTTTCATATTCATAAGTAGTCGTGGCACCAATCATTTTAATAGAGCCTCTACTTAGTCCTTCTTTAAACATATTAGCAAGATCTAACGCTCCTTGTGCATCACTTCCAATTAAAGTATGTATTTCATCTATGAATAAAATAACTTTTTCTCGTGTTTTTAATTCTTCTACTAATTTTAATACCCTATTTTCTTCTCCATTAGAATTAATTAAAGCTGTTGTATTAACCCTATATATTGTATAACCCTTTAAAGCATCAGGCACTTCATCCCTTTGTATTCTATATGCTAAGCCCTCTACAATAGCCGTTTTACCAATACCAGGTTTACCAACAAGTACTGCACTCTTTTCAGGAGTAAGAAGTACTAAAATTAATTTCTTAATTTCATCATCTCTTGCTATTGCTGGATTAGTAATATATTCTGCTTCAGTTAAATTATCCGCAAATCTATCAAGTATCGAATCCATCCTAAATACCTCCCATTATATAAAGAAAAATAAAAGTAGCAATAGTGATTATAATAGCCCCAAAAAATAAAGCATCAACAATACCACCACTTGTTCTTTTTCTATAATCATACTCCATAACATATTTTTTTTCTTTTTCACTATCTTTCTTAGTCATAATATCACCCTAATATATCTTTTCTATT
>OCVV012881170.1_pt1 | contig 10352 bp, 8 predicted proteins | sample 1539721 | NCBI WGS metagenome assembly OCVV01 (sample SAMN02144230, study PRJEB22623) | gut metagenome | biome: sheep rumen | host: Ovis aries | place: New Zealand
CTCATGGCACAGGTCATGAGTGATGATGTAGAAGCACTCTGTGATGTACTGATGACAGCCAACAAGGGTGAGAATCCAAGGCTGACACAGAAAGAACTCGAACTCTACATAGAGGATGAAGCTACAGACATTGAAGCACTATTTGCACAGGTGGTTGATTTTTTCGGCAAAGCCAATGCTACCAAGATGGTGTACAAGGAACTTCAGAGCCTAACAGAGATGGAAAAGAAGTAAGCTTTGAAGATTTGTATGATGAGGTGGCATTGAACTGTTTTAGATATTTCGGCTTTAAATCTCTTGATGAGGTTGATAGGTTGACCATCAAGGAATACTCAATGCTGTGTGAAGCAGAGAAGTACAAGCAGGTAGACAAGCAGAAAGACATTGCATTGAATGCGTGGCTTACGTTTGTGGCAAGTGCCAAGAAGAAAGTAGGCAAGAACTTAAAACCTGTCTACCCTACGTTTGAATCATTCTTTGATTATGCAAAGGAACTGAAGAAGCTTAAGGGTGAAACTACGATCAATGACCTCAAGCAGAGATATAAAGATTTGAATGAAAGGCTAACAAGAAATGTCAGCACACACGATAGAAGCAATATTAACGGCTAAAGACCAGAATATGTCATCAACCTTTGACAAGGTTATGGGCAAAGCGGATTCCTTTGGTTCAAAACTTAAAAAAGGTCTTGGCTTTGGCGCTTGGATGGCAATAGGGCAAAAGGCGGTCAATAGCGTCTTTAATCTCATTGGATCATCAGTAGATGGTGCTGTGAAGAGATTTGATACTCTGAATCAATTCCCTAAAGTCATGCAGACACTTGGCTATAGTGCCAAAGAAGCTGAAGCGTCAATAAATACTTTGGGTGATGGCATTCAACACCTGCCAACAACACTTGATGCGGTTGCGAATCAGACCAAATCTGTAGTGGCGGTAGTAGGTGACTTGGATAAGGCAACCAAGCTGACATTGGCGCTCAATAATGCCATGACAGCAGGTGGCGCATCAGCGGAACAGGCATCGTCAGCTATCAACCAATGGACACAGGCTATGGCAAAGGGTAAGCCAGACCTACAGGATTGGCGAGCACTCGTTCAGACAGCACCTGCACAAATGAATCAGCTTGCTGAAGCTACACTTGGCGCAGGTAAGACGCAGAATGACCTGTACGATGCGATGAAGAATGGTACTGTCACCATAGATCAAGTCAATGACAAGATGATCGAGTTGATGGAACATGGTGGTGATGGTTTCAAGTCTTGGGAAGAGCAAGCCAAGTCAGCAGGTGCAGGTATCCAGATGTCAATTACCAATGTAAAGGCATCAGTACAGAGAAACCTTGCCAACATCATGGGTGGCATAGATTCTTTGATGTCAAAGGTTGGTGGTATAGCAGGTCTGATACAGGGCGTAGTACCTGCCTTTGATAAGCTTGGTGGCACTATCACAGGAATGCTGAATGGTGAAATATCCTTTGAGGATGGTATGAAAGGTCTTATCTATTCCATATCCTCACACACAGGTGATTTCATCACAGCAGGTATGGACATCATATCCAACCTCATGGATGGTCTGTCGCAGAGCGCACCAAAGATCCTTATGGCAATGTCTGTTGCTCTTCAGAACCTCATGAACAAAGTAAGTGAGGGTGCGCCACAGTTTGTGTCAAGTGGTATGAAAATGGTTGGTGCTATCGTCAAAGGTCTTGGCAACGCACTACCATCACTCATCAACAAGGGCATCAGCTTGCTGTTAGACTTGGTATCCGCAATAGGTCAGAACCTGCCAAAACTGATTGTTACAGGTCTGAATGCTATAACGAATCTCATCCAAGGTCTTACATCTGGGCAGAGCAACCTTTCCAACAAAGCGGTAAGCATCGCAGGTAAGATAATCGTGGCATTTGTTAAGGCAATACCACAGATACTTTCCGCAGGTGTTCAGCTTATGGTTGCGCTGTTAAGAGGTATCACAAGCGGTTTCAGATCCATACCAAGTGCGGTTGCTTCAAAGGCAAGACAGATACCGCAGAAGATAAAGAGCGGTGTGGGCAACCTTGCAGGTATCGGCAGAGATATGATCGCAGGTCTGTGGAATGGTATTAGTGCCAAATTCAACTCTGTTATAGCTAAAGTCAAAGCTATGGCGTCAAGACTCCCTAAAGCGGTCAAGAAAGTCCTTGGCATCGGTTCACCATCAAGGGTATTCAAACAGCTTGGTGCATGGACAGGTGAGGGATTTGCTTTAGGTATTGAATCAATGAGCAAGTCCGTAGAACAGGCAACACTTGGTCTTGTTTCCATCCCATCAATGTCTGCTATGGGCATGGGTGACTTGGCATATGAGTACGGCACAACCGCAAGTTATGAAATAAGCGTACCACTCTACATAAACGGCAGAGAGTTTGCAAAGGCAACAGCAGGTGATATGTCACAGGCTATAAATCAAAGAGATACAAGGCAATCAAGATTGAGAGGTGTTAGATGATGTACACATTCAGAGATACAACGGATCATACGGAAATAACACCTGCATTGCCATCTGAAGCGGTGTCAATCAATGGTCAATACCTTGAGAGTGTTGTAGAGGGTTACAGAACCTTATACACAAAGGGCAGAGAGTCACTTGAGGTGGAATTAAACACCTACTCTGTTGGAGTAGCAGATGGTGAAACATTCAAGTATAAGAGATACCCTGCAAGGAAACTCACTATAGGATTTCAGCTTATTGCACCAGACACTTGGGAATTCCGCAGAAGATTCAACCAACTGAACAACCTGCTGTCACTTGATGAAGCTGATTTCATATTCAATGATGAAACAGACAAATTCTTTGCAGGTATACCGATCTTCAATGCAGAGGTTGAAGCAGGTCAGTTATCTGTAAAGGGTGAATGGCAGATATACTGCGCTTACCCATTCAAGAGAAGTATAGCGCCAATAGTGCTTACCCTTGACAATGCAGAGGTCACAGATACATCTGCCACATTCGCTATTGAATACAAGGGCGGTCAACCTGCAAGACCTGTCTTAAGGGCAAAATTTGCAGGTGCTAAAAGTGGCGGTTCTTCTTCAGAGGATGGTGATTGTGGTTTTGTGGCTTTCATGGATGGCAATGAAAACATCATCCAACTTGGCAACCCAGACATTATTGATAGAGATGAATATGCATCTGCTGTCACTTTTATCAATCATGAGTTTATTGATACAACAGGGTGGACAGTTAGAGATGTTACAGTAGGCTCTATATCTGATACCTATTGGATGAATGGTCAAGGGCAGACGCAAAGCTATGCCATCATGGGTTCTTCTGGATCACTGAAACAGACCACAGATGGTGCGGTAAATCTTGAAGTAGATCTGGTGCAAAGGCTCTGCGTATCAAGCCCTAACCAGACAGGCACATTTGGTGTAAGCGTATCAGATGCCAATGACAATGTTGTAGTGGGTTTCCGTATCGTCAAGAGTGGCAACGGCACAACAGGCAAGGTTGAATACATCGTAGGTGGTACTGTAGTAGGACAGGACAACATTGATGTGTCCTACTATAACAACCATTTCGGTTATTGTCAGCGCACACCTGTCTATGTACAGGAAACCTACACAGTACCTACTACACAAAGGGTCAAGGTACAGGTCAAGACCAAGAAGAAAAAGAAAAAGAAAAAGTACAAGACCATCACACAAACTGTATGGGTAAAGAGGGTGCGTACTGTCCAGAGGGGATGGAACTATACACAGAGTAATCTCAATTCCATGATTTACAAGGATGGGGATGAGATCAGCTTTGACATTGGCAATCTGCCTACAAGGACATTCAAAGCACCTGCCCTTAACCAGACAGTAGCAAAAACAATAGAACTGTATTCAAGCGGTACTTTCAACACAAACGCAGTACACTCTTGTCTGTTCAGAAGAGAAACAGGTGCGATATTTGCAGAACAGCCTAATGTGTTCACCGCAGGTGACATAGTTGAAGCTGATTGCAATGACGCTACTGTGCAGATATACAGAGAGGGTTCTATAGGCGGTACACTTGAGCCACAGTATGGTGCGCTTGGTAATGATTGGGAGTCATTCATGCTGACCAATGGAGTTAATCAGATTCGTGCTACATGGTCAGATTGGGTAGATCCTAACTACAAGCCACAGATAGAAATTGAGTACAATGAGGTATTCATATGATAATTTACTTTGCTGACAGAGAATTGAACATTCTGGGTCATGCATCAACAACCTTACCTGCAGGTTATCGTATAAGTGATGACCGAACTGTAGAGAGCGTAGAAACAGGTGTTAATACGTTCCAATGTGTTATCTCATACACAGCAGAAACAAGGGCAGAACTTGAAGATGCTGTGCAGGTAGGGTGCTTCATCCTCAAGCAATCCAATACAGGAGATGCTGACAACATCTATGATTCTTTGTACCAGATTATAGAAACAGAATTCGATACCAAGACACAGGAGATCACTCTGTACGCAGAGGACGCAGGTTTAGACCTGCTGAACACACAATGCGGAGCGGTCACCTTAACAGGAAGTATCCAATACATGATGCGGTATTTTCTGCCGTCAGATTGGTCGCTGAACATTGAGGATGCGCCTGTATCGTCAAGAACACATACATGGGATGGTGCTTCAACAGCCACAGAGCGTTTGATGTCTGTGGCTAATTTATTTGGTTGTGAATTATACTATTCATTTGTCATTGACAGGTTGCAGGTAGAAGCCAAAGTGCTGAACGTAACGCAGAAGCGTGGCAACCAAGAAGCCATACCGCAGTTACGGCTGAACTATGACTTGGATAGGATCTACACCAAGAAATCCATAGCAGACCTTGTTACGGCTTTCAATGTTACAGGCGGTACACCAGAGGGTTCTGACACACCAATCAACCTTATTGGCTACAACTATTCATATACAGATCCAGTTACAGGTGATGTGTACCAAGTAGAACCAACCACAGGACAGATGCGCAATCTGACAGCAATGGCAAGGTGGTCAAGTGTTCTTGATGTGGATGGTTTGTGGGTAGGATCATATGAGTTTGACACTACCGACAAGTCAATATTGGCAGGGCAAGCAAGAGCGCAACTGCAAAGAGAGTCACAGATAGCTGTTAACTATGAAGTGGATTTTGCAAGATTGCCAGAAGATATACGCATTGGTGACCGAATCAACATCATAGATGAGCAGGGTGAACTGTATTTAGAAGCACGATTGTTGCAGATAGAAACCTGCGTGGCAGAAGATACCAAAACAGCGGTCATTGGTGAATTTCTGTTGAGGGATAGCGGTATATCCGAAAAGATCGCACAGCTTGCATCAGACTTTGCCAACATTGCAGAGAAACCTGCGTACACCATGCAAATCACTTCATCAGCAGGTGATGTGTTCACAGAAACGAATGTGGCAACTGTACTGACAGCACATACTTTCCTGTATGGCACAGAAATCTCTGATGAAACTGTGGCAAGGATCGGAACAATCAAGTGGTACAACCATGATGACCTTACCAGAGTGTTGGGTACAGGAAAGACTTACACAATCACATCTGACATGGACATTGAGAACATAAGCATAACAGTAAGATTGGAAACGAACTGACATGGTAAAAGCACAATTCACAATAGTATTAACCTCAATCAAATCTGTGAGTGATGTAGCCAACTATGCTTCAGATATTGCTGATGCCCTTGATGAAACCACCTATGGTACTGTCACCTATGAGTATGACAATGGTGGCACAGTAGAAACTGTCTACAAAAACAAGGAATTCAACTATTACTACTACCTTGATGGTGATACAGAAGTAAGAGTATCTGAAGCTGACCTTGTAAAAGATGAAACCACAGGTGAGGTCATCAAGAACAGAGCGCAAGATGGTCTTGATTATCTTGTGGAAGTAGCAGGGCAGAAAGCATCAGAAGCATGGGATTATGCTGACCAAGCCAAGGCATCAGCTGATAGCGCAGAAGCATCTGCAACAACAGCCAATGCATCTGCTAACAATGCACTTCAGCAATTATCTGTTGTTGAGAATGTTGTGGGTGTTCTGGATCTGCTTTCAAAGCATGGTACTTATACGCAAATCACAGATACAGATGCAGTAGCTGAAAACGGCAAGTGGTACTTCACCAGAAGCGGTGCAGGTACAACCACAAACCCTTACACATATGCAGTTGCCAATCTGAATGTTGGTGATTCTGTAACAGGCTATTACGAACTGACAGACATTGATGAAGCAATCACCAATTACGTTTCAAGCCACCTTGCGCTGACAGATGATGGATTATCTCTGCAACAGGATGGTAGCGACTACCGAATACTAATAAGCACAAACGGCTTAAAGATAATCGGAGCGAATGGTGCAACAGTAGCATCATACGGAACTGAAACAACCATTGGTAGCTCAACTGGCTTCAATGTAAAAATCACAGGCTCTGAACTTGGATTTTACCAAGGTGCACAGAGAGTAGCGTACATAAACAACAACCAACTGTACATTACTCAATCTGTTGTGCTTCAGCAGATGGATTTGGGTATTCCTGTGGCTAATGGCGGTCTTGGTCAATGGTCATGGAAAGTACATCCAAACGCACAGACTCCACAGCGCAATAATCTGAACTTGAAATGGATAGGGTAAGAGTATGGCATTTGAAAAAACAATTACATTTAGAGAAGTACCAGAGTTATCTTCTCCACAAACAGCATTATCAGATTGGACAGTAAAATTCCACAGAGATGATCCTAATGACTTTGTGGTAAATGGCACTAAATTCAATTTTATTGCTGGGGCAGGTTACGACTACGCATACAACTATGAAGCAAGTGGAAAGACTTGGGCAGCTATTACTGTGCATTTCGCAACAAAAATGGAAGATTCAAGTGGTATTCCTCAAGGTGCGGTGTATTCAGTCAATGCGCCTCTGACCTCTGGACAGACATACAAAAGTGATGGTTCAAGATATATAGAAGTACCGACTTCACGATATTTTAACGCATCAAACAAAACAAAGCGGACACTACAAGCAAGGTTATATGCGACATATATAGGAACTCAATCGAGAGGTGGACGAGTTTCTGATACAGAGCCATATGGCGGTTATGAATATGGTGAGTATTCATCATCCTATCCAACAGGGTGGGAAGATGACAGCATAGATCTTGGTGTAGTTTGCACATTCACATTGAACGCACCACCTGTTATCAATAGCGCATCCATAAACATGGACACATCTGTTATCTATGCAGGTATGACAAGCGCAACTCTTTCCGCAAATGTAAGCGCACAGTATGGTGGTGACATTACAAACATAACCTTTAAGATTGGCAACCAGACAGTTAGTGGGGCAAGCACTCCGCTGACTATTCTCTTGCAATCAGAGGGTACATTTACACCAACTATTACTGTTACGGATTCAAGAGGGCAAACAACAACGCAGAATCTTGATGCGATTGTGGTAAATCCTTGCCCACCACCAGAACTTGCCTTTTCTGTTGGAAGAACAACAGCTACAGGGATTCCGAATGATGAGGGTACATACGCAACGATAGATGCAACCATCACATATGCGAACAGGGCAAACACACTTCAGCCACCAATAGTAAAAGTTGATGGAGTGACCACAACTGCGACATGGTATGCGACAAGGGCAACGGATGGCACTCTGTCTGATCCTATTGATTGGACAGACACAGACAGCTTTACAAGTCCGAAAACTATCTATGGAATCTGCGGTACATTTGGCACACAAACATCATACCAGATAGGAATAACGCCTGTTGACAGTAATGCAAGTGGCACAGAAATCACACAGACACTTGCAAGTGCATTCTATACCATAGACTTCCTTGCAGGTGGGCATGGCATTGCATTTGGGCAACCTGCTTCACAGGATGGGTTTGAGTGCAATATGCCTACCATCTTCCACGACACAGTAACAATGGAAGATGCCGTGAGCGTGATGGATGCAAACAGCACATTAAGAGCGTTATTTGACTTCATCCATCCTGTCGGCTCATATTATGAAACCTCTGATACTTCATTCAATCCTAATATCACATGGGGCGGTACTTGGGTACTTGAAACAGAGGGGCAGGTGCATATTTCAGCAGGTTCAAATTATATAGTAAGCGGTGCGCTGACAAACACATCTGATGGTGGTGAAGAAACTCACACATTGACAGTTGACGAGATGCCATCACATTCGCACAATCCTGCGAACGGAACAGCATACGCTTTTGTTGAAACCAACGCAGACTCTACTCTGTCAAGGCGGTCGGCAGGTGGTTCAACAACGTCAAACTACATCACATCGACACAAGCCTTTTATCGTCATACAGCTACCAACTCAAAGGGTGGCGGAGATGCACACAACAATATGCAACCTTATATCGTAGTAAACAGATGGCACAGAACAGCATAAGAAAGGAGAATCATGAACAGAGGTACAAAGATACGAACCATAGCATTTGCCATTGCGTGTGTGAATCAAGCTATAGCATCAGTTGGTGCTGTGGATCTTGGCAACGCAACAGCCAACTTGGTGTACAACATCATCTCACTTGCATTCACAATCATTGCAGGTGCTTTTGCCCTGTACTTCAACAATGATTTTACTGTTGAGGGTCAGACAGGCACAAAGATAACAAGAGAGATGAAAGCACTTAAAGACCATGAGTGGGAAACAGCAGAAGAACCTGCTGACAGCTACATAGAGGAAGAGGGTGAAGCGCATGGGGAAGAATAACACAGAACTTCTTAAGCTTGCACAGGCTCATCTTGGGCAGGGTGGTGCGGTATTCAATCGGTACTGCAATTCAAGCGGTGCATGGTGCTGTGCATTTGTAACGTATATCTTCCATGAGGGGAATGATTCCCCTCTTTTTTATGGGGGAAAAAAGGTTGTGTACTGTCCTACTGCGATCAAGTGGTGTTCAGCAAATCTTGCTATGATACCTGCTTATCTTGCACTCCCTATGGACATTGGTTTTTTCGATTGGAATCACAATGGCTTGCCAGACCATATTGGCTTCATCAGAGAGCGCAAGAACTGTGATGAGGTCTATACAATAGAGGGCAATACAAATGGTGGGATCGTAGCACAGAAAACAAGACCTATGAAATACATACAGGGCATCTACAGACCTCACTTCCCTGCTAAATTCGATGCATCAAAGCCATTGGTCATTGATGGGTTATTTGGTTACAACTCAATAGCTGTTGTACAGACCGCACTCAAGAAGCTTGGATACTACAATGGTGCGATTGATGCCATCATGGGAAAAGGCACAGTAAAAGCCTTACAGAAGTGGGCAGGTGTAGCACAGGATGGTGCATGGGCAACCAAGACAAGCAAGGCTATTCAGAAGAAGCTGAAAGTGACCGCAGATGGTCTTTTCGGCAAGGAGTCTTGCAAAGCACTTCAGGGATGGGCAAATGCGCAGGTGTTTCCCCAACAGACTTGGGTAGATAAAGCCAATGCATGGGCAAGAATGATTTCAAACTGCAATGACTTCCATTATATGAAATGGTCATCGTCTGACAAGACTACCCACACTTGCCCTATATGCACCAAGAGAGCGATTCTTGACTATGTATATGATGCCGTAAAGAAAGTATGTAAACTTGTCGGCATCCAAATCAAGAGTCAGACAAAGTATATCGGTTGGAACTGCATCGGTTACTCATTTGCCTGTTGGCATCATGGTGGTGGCTTAAAGAACAAGTGTAGCTGTGGTGTAATCTCAAGTGGCAAAGGCGGTCAATGGGATAGGCTGTTAAAGGTATCTCAAGCTGAAGCAAACAAACTTGCATCCTCATGGGTAGGTGTGCCTGTCACAGTTATCCGAAATGGTGGCAAGGCTATCCCTGTTTCTTCACTTAAAGCAGGTGACATCTGTTGCCTTTATAGCGGTGGCACAGCAGAACACATCATATATTACATGGGCAATGGCAAGTATTCAGATTCCAACACAACAGGCGGTATTGGATCAGCAAAGAACATCCGAGCAGATTTAGCTTTGTCATCATCTTTCAAGTCAAAGCTGAAACTTGCAATTAGGTACACAGGAAAGTAGGCAAACACAGGTGGAGATTATGACAATAGCACAAACCATACTTTTGGGCATCCTTGCTTCAAATGGTCTGTTTACGTTCATCCAATTCCTCATCAGCAGACACGATGCCAAGAAAGAAACGCCAGAAAAGGTGATGCTGAAAGCACTTGGTGCTGACAGGCTTGGCATTCTTTTAAGGGATTGGATGCACTCTGACATAAGATTAGCTTCTGAATGGAAGACCATAGAAGACCTTTATGATGGGTATATAAAATTGGGCGGTAATTCA
>OCVV012876790.1_pt1 | contig 10351 bp, 6 predicted proteins | sample 1539721 | NCBI WGS metagenome assembly OCVV01 (sample SAMN02144230, study PRJEB22623) | gut metagenome | biome: sheep rumen | host: Ovis aries | place: New Zealand
AAGGCGCTATTGGTTTGCGTAAAGCAAGTCAAAAAGGCTATAGAACAAGCCCGAGATAAGTCTCGTTAAAAACTAGAAAGGACAAGAGTCGCCACTCTTGTCCTTTCAATTTGCCTTGGTGTGTGCATACATAATGTAAACTATTTCTTTGATGATGTCAATGAAATAGGGAAAGCTTTTGAAGCTAATCTTGTGAATTAGGATAAATATATTTCAAAGCATTTTAATATATATACTGATTAGCCATTAATTATTCTGATAAAATCAAATCTCATAAAATAACAGTGAGCTCATTGTTATTGATTAATTAATTACCTATCTACCTATTGTAGTGTGATGTATGCAAAAAATGTATTACTGAAAGATATTTAAATATTGTACATATCTATATATTCTTCTATTGTTAAATGTTGAAGCGACATATCAACTATACCTGTATTGTTGTGTGATGGTTTTCTTGTACAAATAAATGATTGAAAGAACATTTCATTAATGTCTTTTAGATTTGAATTTAAAGTTGCTGAGTTCCAATATAAATCAAAATCATCAGCTGCTAAGATAGAATACGGATTAACATCGTTTTTTAATAAATCAAACAATAATTGTTTTCTTTCACTAGATGAATAATGCTTTCGTTGATTTTTAAATTCGTAGCTTATATCTATAAGTTTATCCCATTTGTACTTTGCGTTTAAGTATATATTCATATCTAAAGCCATATCACCGAGGTAGTGATTGGATTTTTCTTCAAACTCATTAATTTGATCTAAATTAAGATCTTTAATATAGTTTATTAGATGTAATTTAAGATTTTGTAATTCTATTTCTTTATCTGTAAATGTTCTTTCGTTTGTAAAGTATTTGATGTTTATTTGTTGAAATTCTAGTAATTCATTTGCGGTTAGATTGTTATAATCAGTCTTATACTTGATAGAATGAATTTTGTTGAAACTTTTGCGAATTGCTTTTACATCCCTAAATTCAATTCCTATTTCAATATAAGAACTATCAGAAATAATATCATCATTGGTGAGTGTAGAATATTCATCTAACTCGTCAAAGAAAAAGCAAAGGCATTTTAAAAAGGAAGACTTTCCTGAGTTTATCTTCCCGTATAAACAATTGTGTTTTTTAAATTCAACTCTATAAACAGAATCAAAACAGCAAACACCAAATATCTCGATGTATTTAATTAAAATAGAAACCACCTCCAGAAAAAGGTATTTAGATAGAGAATATTATAAAAAAAGATCAGTGTTGATAGTTACCTGAAAAGTTGCATACTAATAAACGACAGACGACTAAAACTTGTGTTGCCTAGTGTAACGCAAATTATAAGTATAACCTTACCAATAAATAACAGACGACTAAAACTACGTAGTTAATAATGAAGACTCAATAATTGTATAACCTTACCAATAAATAACAGACGACTAAAACCTACTTTCTTCGCTATCTCCAAAACCTTTCGTATAACCTTACCAATAAATAACAGACGACTAAAACTTATCAGCTTGAGGAACTTCCTGTCGTTAAGTATAACCTTACCAATAAATAACAGACGACTAAAACTCACTGTGCATACCATGTCTGATGTTGGTGGTATAACCTTACCAATAAATAACAGACGACTAAAACGGAGGAGAGACAAAGAATGAAAGAAATTACGTATAACCTTACCAATAAATAACAGACGACTAAAACAGAGAAGATGATGAATGGTCAAACTCGTCAGTATAACCTTACCAATAAATAACAGACGACTAAAACAGGACTACATACAGGATGATGAGGCAGTTGGTATAACCTTACCAATAAATAACAGACGACTAAAACCTTAAATACATTTTATCGTACTTAAGGTTTAATCGCAATATCTATAGTTCTATTAGGTCGTCAGCTGAATTATCTATTTCTCTTTTCTTCCCTTTAAGTAATTTCATGCTGGCAAACTGCTTATCTGTTATGGGTAGGCACCTCACTTCACCCTCTGGAGGAAGGTTATTTTCTACTCTCTTAATAAATTTATTTAAATCATCCCAATTTCTTGTTATTCGTACATAGACAGAATACTGCATCATGAGAAATCCATTTTCAATAAGAAATTTTCTGAAATCAGTATAGTCTTTTCTTTGTTTTTTGGTTTCCACGGGCAAATCAAAAAGTACAATTAATCTCATTGTTCTGTTTTGCATATCATTGGGACCTTGAATTTATCATATTGTTGACTGTCTAAGGCTGTATATAAGCTTTTTACCATCATTTCAACTGCATATCTAATTTTTACTATCTTTCCATCATAAATAACATCTTTATTAATTAGGTTTACAAGATCACTTCTTACATCACGTGTTATTGGGTTGACAATATAATCAATGTTATTATTGACATACAAATCTACAACGGGACGTAAAGGTTCCATTAAATCATCTGCTAAATTATAGGCATTTGTTTCAGATATATGATGTAATCCTAACATGAGCTGAAATCCCGATGCAGCTAAGTTTCTTGCTACTATTGATCTCATTATTGCATAGCCATAATCTAGAGCAGAATTTATTGCAGTATCATTAGTTCTTATAAAGTTGGCTCCATAAAGAGATCTGAAAAACATTTTTGCAGCGATACCTTCTCTATTACCCGCATCCCCATCATATACCTCTTTTGATAATTCAATCATTCTGTTTACTGTACTTTCATTGCAATCGCACAGTGCTAACACAACGGATTGGTTAATGATTTTAGCTGTTGTAATGATATCCCATAAGGTGTTTTTGCTTTTATTCGTTAGACTAGATTGCATTTTAAACACTTTATATAAGTGATAATTATTAGAGAGAGGTAATGTAATAGAACTAGGTAAATGTGATTCATTACAAAGAATAACGAGAATGTTATATGCACTTAATTCTTTAAGTGCATATGTTGTTATAATGGTTTGTAAATTATCAATTACAATACAATTTATATCTTCCAATGGGAAATGAGCAACACTATTTTCAGATTCAATGTTAAGGATTCCGTCTTTTATTTTTATCTTTTCTTTATTGTAAATAATGATTGATCGCCACATTTTATCTCACCATTTATATGACCAAACACATCAAGAGAATATTTTTTGATAAATATTGAGGATGTAATTACTACATCATTATCATTAAGATTTTGGTTTGCAAAAAGTCTTATTATAATCTTATTTACATTGACATTATTAATGCTTCTATACGCACCAAAACCATTATTTTTAAGTCTTTTATAGTTCGAATCTTTGTAAATGGCAATGTATTCATTGTGGAATAGGTAAGTAATATGTTTACAAGTAGATGGTAATGGCTTCAATAAAACAAGTTTACCATCTTCTTTTCGTACATCTACATATCGTATTCCTCTTAACTGAGGTTTGTTTTGGGAATCAGTATAAATCTCAGCGCAATAATAACTATTGGCTTCATAAATAGTATAACTTTCTTTTCCTAAGGTGTTCTTTGTATATTTGATATAGTATGGAGATTTAATGCCATCCTCAGATTTAAGATAGCTTTCGAATTCTTCGAAAGAATTTAATTTAGTCTTTTTTAATACTTCACGCAAGGAAACTGCATTTTCGCTTCCTTGTATTTTACCTCTAAATCTCTTATTTATTTTGAAGTTAACATATGGAATTTTCAATTGTGTAGCAAATTCGCTGTCGTTGTAGTATTCTAAACATCTTTTTGTATATTCTTCTTGAGTAAGTATATCAATTGCCTTGATATAGTTTTTTAAATTTGGTTTGAGAGTATCTGTTACTTTTTTAGCTTTCTTAATGTCGATAAGTTCATTGTTACTTTCAAATCCGGTATAAGTTAAAATAATATTTGCATTTAGAATCTGTGCTTCATTATTAAAACGTTCAATGAGTTCTTTTTCTAAAGTTTCTTTTTCTTTTAAAGCATTTTGAGCTTCCTTAAATGCGATATAAAGCTTTTTATAATGATATTGGTCATCAGTAAAACGATAACCTAAATTATCATAATCAGTATTGAATTTAAGAGGAATGCGGATCTGAACCTCATCAGAAAGGTTTTTACAAATTGCAGGAATATGATTCTTTGACATCAAGCTTCTAATATAGTCTTCACTAAATCCATGATATTTACTCATTGATTTTACAGTGTTTTTTATAACTGTATCAATATCTCTTTGTTTTTGCTCTTTGCTAAGATTTCTATCGATTTTTATAAGACGTATAGTATCGTATGCATTTGCAAGGGTAATATATCTTTTATCAATATTAGCTAAAATGATTGCATCAATTGCATGATGATAGTAATACAAATTTCTTCCTTTATCTTCTAAGGAATATATTGTTGGATGATATCCATACTCATCATAGGTTGTTAACCAACGTTTTCTAAATCTACTAGTCACTGCACCTTTAATTGTTACGACATCAATATTTTTAGTTTTATCACTTTCTTTAAAGGCAGTCTTTAAGTAGTTTGCAATGTAACGGGTAATATATCTGGTATCATTAATATTTCTTGAAATGAATCCTTCTATTGTTTCATCATCCAACTTTTTTAATGTTAGGTATTGATACTTCTTTTTAGAGATTGGGTTTGTTTTATTCTTTAATAAATGAAGGCATTCTGTGAGATAATCTTTCTTTGTATAATTTGTATCAACATTTATTTGCATTTCATCAAACGCTTCTAAAGGTAATCTATTGTTTTTAATGCTATTGGCATCTCTTAGGACTAATACTTTATTGTTTAGTGTATCATCTAAAATCTTAGACTGCGGGATGATGTGATCAACTTGAACGTTTGTACTATATATAACATCCATCATAGTTAATGGAGTGTTTGTATAGATACAGTGCTTATTTTGTGAAAGATAGAGTTTATATCTTTCCATCATTTTAGAATTTACGTTAACATGTAAGTTTTCTTTATTGATATAGTCAGTTAATTCGCTTTCTAATTGCAAATTCTTTTCATAATTATCATTTTGATATTTTTTATCATTATCTCTTTGTTCAAATGACTTATTAACATCTGAAGCAACTTCTATATTTATTCTTACGATATTATATTTATTGATTGCAGCATTAATAATCTTACGTGATTGGTTAATTGTACGATAAACAACAGGATTGCGTATTAAATCACTATCTTGAAAGGCAATCAACTTGTTATTTTTCATAAAATGGTGATCTTCAAGTTCTCTAGTTTCATTGAATTCTGCTTGGAAATCACCATATTTTTTTCCACTTTCAAAAGCATGAATAGCCTCAAGCATATACTTGTTAGAAATATTGGCAACAGATTGGGATTTAATAACTTTTATACTATCGGCTAGTTTAGAAGCTAATTCTTTTGGATAATTTGTATCTATAAGTATGTTAGTTAGTTCTTCTTTTCGCTTTAATGGTGTAATAAATTGACCTATGCAATTCCCTATTTTATTGGATAATGAATTGACTGAACGGTAAGAAGATGTTTCTATTTCTTCTCTAAAACTTGCTATCATTTCAGTTTCAAAGATGGTTGAATCAGTCAATTGTTTCATATAATTGAGTCTGTATTTTTTATTACTCTTTTCTTTAGAGTTAAGTTCCAATCCATGTTTTAAGAGAAATGAACTAAGTTCTTTATTGGTTAGCTCACCTTTATGATCAAAGAAATATAGCATTAAATCATGAAGCAAAGACTTTGAAAAAGACATTATTACTCCATTACTGTCAGTAAAGAAAAACTGTGATAGGGTATTTATTAAATAATATTCATCGTAAATTAAAGAATTTTTAGTGCCTTTCTTTTCATTTGGATAAAAAGGACAAAGACCTATCATTTCATTAAAACCAGTATAGAATTGGTTTCCTTTACTATTATTTTTGTAATCATCTCTTTTATTCTTAGGTCCTGGCCCATCTTCAAAATTGCGTTGGAAGAAGATTTTGTCTAAAATAATAGTAATATTATCAATTGATAGACAATCATAAAATTCTTCTTGTTTATGAAGAATTAGTGACATTTCATTTTCTAGCAATTTTCTTGGAATTAAATACTGATAACCTTTCTTATTATGATATTTAATAACCTTTTTCGAACCACTTTTATCTACAATGAATGTTGGATCTGTTGCAATCATTTCACCAACAGTTCGATATGAATTAGAAGCAAAAAGCTTTTCTATTGTAGACTTTGCTTTTTCCATTTCTTTTTCGTCTTTATCAGTATTGTTGTCATTAATATCATTATCATAGAAGTCTTTATAACCACGATTATTTGACATATAGATTAAAATAGAAAAGAGTTCTAATGGAGATAGTTTATTATCCAATCCTTTAACGCGTAATGAAAGAATATCATTAGGATTCTTTTGCTTTTTAAAAGAATTTAATATTTCTACTAAATCAGGAAATTCAATTTCCTGGAGAAATTTGATTAAAGCTTCTTTTCTCTGTTTTTTTCTTCGATTCAGTCTATGTGCTGATCTTTTAAGTCGTCGTTGCTGACTAGCTCTAGCAGAAGCTTTTTTGGCGCCTTCTTCACCACTTTCAAATATCTGTACACCTAGATCTTCAACTCGATGAGCATCTAAGTCAATTATTGCCCATCCGTTTGAACCGATTCCTAAATCGGTTGCAAGAACAAATCTATGTTTCTGACGATAATTTTCCATTTAATAACTCCTCCTAATTGACAAAATAATTTATAGACGCTATCATAATATTGCTTAGCGAAGTGAGATCTTACCAATAAATAACAGACAAAACCAAAAATTACACTTTATGATATAACTTTACCAGTGAATATCAGACGGCTAAGATAAAGCTATAAGCTGTGGGGTCGCGCATCCCCAATTTCGCGCACGAGCGTTAGCTCGTTTTTTTTATGTCATTGATAAGATACAATGACATTATAACATCAACAAAAGATCTAGAGAAAGCAGTTTCAATGCGTATAGAATATAAATTGAATAAATACAACAAATATATCACATCTCAAGAAGAGAATAATAAATGGGAGACCTTATTAATCATATGGAGAGTAGTAAAATTGCTTTATTTCAATTTTCAATTGAATAAGTTGAACAAAGTCATTCTACTATTTCTAATGTAAGAATCATTAATTGGTAATTAAAGATATTATTGTTCATCATAAAAAGAAAAAGAACCAAAAGCTATAGCGGACTTCTGGTTCTAGTAAACGAAAACTAGAAAGGACAAGAGTCACCTCTCTTGTCCTTTCAATTTGCCCTGGTGTGTGCATACATAATGTAAACTATTTCTTCGATGATGTCAATGATTCCTAATGTTTATCTGGTTTTCTATTTGATTAGGTTTAAGGCTTAGTGTAAGAATGAGGCAATACCGTTCGCAATGCCGTTAGCGACTTTTTCTTGATAGGCATCATTTGTCAGGTTGGCATCTTCATTTGGGTTTGAGATAAAGCCCATTTCCACGAGTGCGACTGGTACTTGTGTCCAGTTAATGCCTGACATGTTGTTGACAAGGCTTAAGCCACGGTTTTTAGCACCAGTTGCTGAACATAAGCCATTGACAACAGCTCTTGTAAGAGATTGTGATGATGAGACAATACTAGGTGATAGATAAGGATTACCTGATGCAGGTGCTAAACCGGTAACACCATTGACTGATTGATTATTTGAGGAATCACAATGTAAACGAATGAATGCTCCAGCATGAGCTTTGTTCGCAATATCAGCACGTTCTTTATTAGAAATATTAACATCTTGACTTGTACGACACATAACAACAGTATATCCACGTGATTGAAGGATGCGTTGTAGTTTAAGTGCTATTTCTAAGTTAATTTGTGATTCTGTACGATGTGAGCGAATACCAGTTGCTCCTGTTGTTACCTTTGCTTTTGTCTGACTAGCACCGGGACCGATAGGTTCTTTTGCGCTATTGCCGTAGCGTTGATGTCCTGCGTCAATACATACGACCTTATTGTTTGTTGGGACAGCTTGTTTAACTGGTGCAGGTGTAGCTGTTTGTTGTGTTTGCTGAGCTTGCTGTGGCTTTTGTGCTTCTTGTTTTTGTTGTGGTTCATTTGTTTGTGGCTCTTCTTTTTTGTTGGCACTATCAACAACTTTCTTTGTAGCTTCAGAGAGAGCTTGTTCTGATGACTTTAAAGCTTCTTTTTCTGCTTCACTCGCTTCCCCTTTTGCAGTGTTATTGGTGATTGTTGTTGTAGAAACTTTAGGCTGTTGTGACTTTGTTTGCTTAGAAGCTGTCAAAGCAATCCCAATGCCTAAAACAAGGACAGCTAATAAGCCAACAATTATTATTTTATATTTATTCTTCATAAAGACATTCCCTCCGATATCATCATTATATATGATTTTTTAAGAGATTTTTAGGAAACATTCAAGAATTAATAAAAACAACTATAATAGATATAAGGAGGCGATGGAGATGTCAATACTCTATACATGTTGTGTACCCCATCCCCCACTCATTATTCCCGAAGTGGGTAAAGGGGAGGAAAAGAAAATCCAAGATACCATTCATAGTTATCGTGAAGTCATGAAGAAAGTTGCAAGCTTTCATCCCGAAACCATCATTATCATAAGCCCGCATAATACTTCTTATATAGATTACTTCAATATCTCAGAAGGTGCTCATGCCGAAGGTGATTTTGGTCAGTTTAGGGCAAAACAAGTTAAGATCACATGTGATTATGATGAAGAGTTTGTTGATGCATTATGTCATCATACAGAAAATAGTGGTGTCCCTGCTGGAACATTAGGTCAAAGAACGAAACGTCTTGATCATGGAACTATGATTCCACTCTATTTTCTTAATCAATATATGACTGACTATAAAGTTGTACGTATGGGATTATCAGGATTAAACTATCAAGATCATTATCATCTAGGTCAGCTTATTCGAAAAACAGCTGATGAGCTAAATCGTAAAGTTGTTATTATTGCATCAGGAGATTTATCGCACAAACTTAAAGAGAGTGGTCCATATGGCTATGTACAAGAGGGACCAGAATTTGATCAGAAGGTGATTGAGGCATTAAGTCATGGAAATTTCCTAGATTTAATGACCATGGATTATGGTTTTTGTGAAAGAGCAGCAGAATGTGGTTTGCGTTCATTTATTATCATGGCAGGTGCCTTAGATTGCCTTTCTGTTAAACCAACATTCTATTCTTATGAAGGACCTTTTGGTGTTGGCTATGGTGTTGTTGGATTTGAGATTGGAGAAAAAGATCCAACACGTAATTTTGGTGAACAGGTGAAAAAATATGAAGAGGAGAAGATATTAACGATAAGAAAAGCAGAAGATCCCTATGTAAGATGGGCAAGAAATGTTGTAGAAAGCTATGTGATGAACAAGACTGTACCAGCACTTCCATCAAAGTTACCAGAATCTATGCTTAAAAATCGAGCAGGCGTCTTTGTTTCTATTAAGAAGGATGGTCAGCTAAGGGGCTGTATTGGCACATTCCAGCCAACAACAGATAATATTGCCCTGGAAATACGCAATAATGCCATCTCGGCAAGTACAAGAGATCCCCGCTTCTCACCCATCATCAATATCGAACTACCAAAACTTATTTACAGCGTTGATATTCTAGGTGAAGTTACACCAGCTACTTATGAAGAACTTGATCCACAAAAATATGGAGTCATTGTCAAACATCATGAGAAAAGAGGCTTGTTGCTGCCTAGACTAGATGGTGTTGATACTGTATCAGAACAGATTGAAATAGCTGCGAGAAAAGCAGGTATTTATGATGATGAAGATATTGAATTGTTTAAGTTTGAGGTTGTAAGACATTATTAAGAAGGTGATATCGTGAAATGTGATCTATGTTTTCATCATTGTGACTTACAGGAAGGACAAACAGGATTATGCCTTGCACGAGAAAATAAAGCAGGACAGATTGTAAGTAAAAACTATGGCCAAATCACTTCACTTGCCTTAGATCCTATCGAAAAGAAACCACTCTATCACTTCTATCCAGGCAGTTATATTCTTTCAGTAGGAAGTTATGGCTGTAATCTCAAATGTCCTTTCTGTCAGAATTATGAGATTTCTTACGATAATGGCAGCAGTGTAAGAGGACAGATGAGTCCAGAGGAACTAGTTGAATATGCAGTTAAGCTAGTCAGACAAGGTAATATCGGTATAGCCTTCACATACAATGAACCACTCATTGCTTATGAATATGTCAAAGATACTTTCATGAAGGCAAAAGAGGCTGGACTTAAAACTGTTCTTGTGACAAATGGCACTATTACAACAAAGTATCTTGATGATCTTCTTGATTATACTGATGCTTTCAATATTGATTTAAAAGGCTTTAGTCAGGATATCTAT
>OCVV011304218.1_pt1 | contig 10348 bp, 10 predicted proteins | sample 1539721 | NCBI WGS metagenome assembly OCVV01 (sample SAMN02144230, study PRJEB22623) | gut metagenome | biome: sheep rumen | host: Ovis aries | place: New Zealand
CTACTATGGTGAGGAAGAGCAAGTGGAATATCATAAACCAACTTCTAAGTTACTAGTTGGAGGTGAGCAGATTTTCAAGAATTGGTGGTCTGGAAGTCCTCTGGAATATGTGATATGGAATAAGATTTATAAGCGAAATATCTGGGATGGAATACATTTTAATGTAGGTCATGTGTCGGAAGATACCTGTTTGGTGCCTTTTTTTGTGAATAGGGCCAAGTCTGTTTATATCTCAGAACAAGGCATGTATTATTATCAACGTAACAGGATTAATTCTTATACGTTTGGTGAATATACCTTCGATAAGAATATTGATTTGTTTGAGGCGCATACGGCAATTTTTGAGTGTTTTAAGCAATTTCCTGATATGATTACTGAAAAAGTGTTGGCTTTTACTCGATTATATAGGCGTTTGATAATAGCAAAGCAGACTGAACCGTCTGCAAATATTAATACACAACTGCAATTAATCAGATTGCTATTCCCTTCATGGTTAGATATTCTTAAATCTCGTGATACTGAGAAACTATGGCTTGTGACAGCCAAGATTTTTGGAGCCAAGTTTTTTATTAAAATGTTTCTTAGATACTTAAAATTCATAGAATAATCATTAGTAATAATTTAAAGAAGCATCAACTAATGTTATATATATTTATAAATGGGAGAACGTGGTATTTTTCATTTTTACTAGATCGGCATAGGATATTAGTCTTATGCCATATTTTTCCATCAAAAGATCTTTTGAATAGCATTTTAATGCTTCAAACTCGTTTGTCCTGTCTTTCCATGTCGGATTTCTTTTTCTAAGCTCTTCTGAAAAAGCTGCAGGGTGCACATGAAGTTCACTAACCCCATTCTTGATATTTGAAAATAAAGAATTAAGTAAGTCTTGTTTTTGCTCAACACTTTCGTACTGAGGAGATGCATATGGTATTGTATACACAAATTCAGGACAACGAAGATGGTATAATAAATTCATCCCCCATGCATATGGTTGAATTCTTTTGCCAGGGAAAACACTTCTAATACCATCTATCTCATATTTTCTTGTTGCATGTCTAAAACCAATAATCCTGTTGGGCTTTATGCGATGGAGAGCTTTATAGAAACATTTATATCCTCTAAAACCCAAGTAGTGAATAACACTATACATATGATTGTCGATATGCGTAAATTCTATTCCTGCATTGTTAATCTTCATAATCTGAGAATACATCTCATTGATAATATCTTCATCAGTGGCATTTGATGCAAGATCCCTATAAGAACAAAAAAGTATGCCATTCTTATCTTCTAAAGAATGGGCGTGAGTAATACTTGAATAGGTTATTTTGTTGTCATTCTCGAACCCGTCACATGTGAGAGTTAGATGAACTCCGATGTTTTTAATTTTATAATCATGAATGATTCGGATTGCTTCATCAAATGCTATGCCATTTGCCATTAATGACGTTGATGAAACAATGCCTTGTTTCATTAAACGACATATTGCCTGATTAAATTCTGAAGACATTCCGAAGTCATCAGCATTGATTATTAGATATTTTTTATTGTTCATCATTATTTATTAATTCTTCAGTTTACGATAAAACATGTATAAATATGATGGCAAATACTTTATTAGATAACATCCTAGTTTAGAAAAACCACACTTAGAATGATTTTTTATTAGGATGTTCCAATGCATTCCAATATATTTAATAGCTTCCTTTGTTCTTTTATCATAAAATAAAGAAGGGAATAATGTTATTCTTCCAAGTAGTTCATTAAAATACATGATGTTTTGCAGATATGCCCATTCGATAAGTTCAGGGCATTCTTCATTAACAGTCTTTTCTATTATTTGAGACCGGATAAACCTGTTGTTAATGTATTTATTAATATTCTCTTTAAAGTAGCTGTGGGAAAGGGAGTTTTCTCTATAGTTTATAATATAAAAACATTTGTCAACAACGACACAATGGTTGCATCTCGCAAAAGCCTTGATGTTCATTATGAAATCTTCATCGGTTTTAAGTCCATCATTGTGAGAAATATTGTTTTGAGTTAATAACTCTCTCTTGAATATCTTTGTGACAGATCCTGTATAAATCAAGTCTTTAGAAAGAATATGGCGAAGGGCCTCAACCTTGTCAAATACATAAATGTTTCCACTACAATTGGTATGACTTATTACACCATGAGCATCTGCTTCTTTAAAATTGCAACAGACAATTTCAGAGTTGTATTTTTTTCCAGCACTGATCATCTCATGGAACATAGTTGGTTCTAACTTATCATCACTATCTGTGAATGAAACATAGTCTCCTTTGGCAAGTTTAAGCCCAACATTCTTTGCAGTTGCAGGACCAGAGTTCTTGATATGAACAACATTAATGTTATCATGTATTTTTGCGTAGTTATCACAGATGCTGGAAGATGAATCTGTTGAGCCATCATCAACGAGGATAATCTCCAAAGAAACATTCTCTTGTCGCAATACACTATTGACACAAGCAGCTAAATATTTTTCTGTATTGTATACAGGAATAATAACACTTAAATCCATTGCTTCCTACTTCTTGTTGATTAGATGTAATATTAGATTCGAAAAATGTTTTACCAATTTTCTGGCTCCTACTGTTTGAGTTAATAGGAGAGATTGTTCGAGAAGTTCATCGTCAACGGGGATTAGTTTTTGATAGTCAACAAGTATTCGTGGGGGAAACAATTCTTTAAGAATCTGCTCTCTTTCAATAGGCAAAAGTCCTTTAGAGTTGGAACTGATTCCACCACCCTCATAGTCAGCTACAATAATCTCAACGGTACGAAAGCTACAATTGTCAATTACTAGTGTTTCGAGACAGAATTTCCAGTCGGATAATATCTTGTATTTTTCATCATATGGATGTTTTATTAAGAGCTCTCTTTTTATAAACATTGCTTGATGGGGGAGGCTTATTCTTAATAAGTCTACCAAGGAAATCGTTGGCTTATGATGCCCGCTAGGGAAAGCTGATACCTGTCCGCACACAATATCATCTTCATATTTTTCCAATGATTTAAGCACTTTCGAAGAATGGAAACAATCGCCTGAGTTCATGAAGATACAGTAATCACCTTGGGCTTGTGCCACACCTTTATTCATCGCATGATAAACACCATTGTCTTTCTCCGAAATCCAATATGCGACTTGTTTTTCGTATTCTTTGATAATATCAACACTACCGTCTGTTGAGCCACCATCGATAATGATAAACTCGTAGTTGATGCTTGTTTGGTTTATTACACTTTCGATAGTACGTTTAAGTCCTTCTATGTGATTGTAGTTTATTGTTATAATAGAGTATTTCATTTTTGTTGTTATTTTGATGGTTTACCACAGGGAATAGTAATGAAATCATTAGAGATCAGATGTTTTGCATTTTTAGTATGATCATTTGTCCAATGGTCTGGGGATATTACAATTTTATTTGTATTTCTTGATAGATATTGAGCCCACCATGAGAAAGTACTATTTGAAATGATAAAATGTTTACAGCTGTACATCAAACGTAATTTCTCCCATACTGGGTCATTTCCTGATTCATAATAGGAAAGGATGTCTGTATTAATATTCTTTTTTACCCATTCAATGTCATCTGAAAAGAAAATTATAACAGGATTATTAACTAATTGCTTAATCTTATTTAGTGCTAATCTGAAGTAGTTTTCGTCACAAATATAAAATGAGTCAGAATATTGTGTATTGATATAATCCCCTCTTCTTATGGATACACAAACTGAATTGTTACTATTTATGATTTCATATAATTTTTTATTTCTTTCTAATGGGGCAAACTTGGGGGTAAAATCGTTTAATAAGATTGGACGAATGCTATTAAATCGCTCTGGTTCTTCTAAGAAATCGTAGCAAAAGACACATTTAGGAAATAATGCCTTCTTTCTAAGATATTTTATATCCTTTTGAAAGTTATTTTTCTTGTCATTGTAATAATATAACCCTATCCTACAAAATACTAATTGCCACGAATATTTTTCAAACCACCTACGTTTGATATAATGAAGTGAACGGTATAAAAATAACTGTAGTTTGTTGCAAAAATAACTATGAATGTCTCCATTAAAGAGTTCGTAATCATCTACGTTGAAGTATTGCAGTGAGTCTTCAAAACCATCTGTATTCCCGTCCGCTTCCTTCTGTTGATATACTTTTTCAAAGCTAAATGCCAAAGAGCCTCCAACAACTTCCTTGATAGCCCTGCAATAGGCATATTGAAACATCTGGTTCCCGAGTCGTCCTAAAATAGATTTTGCTATAATCATTTTTTTTCTTTTCTGCAAAGGTAGCTATAATTTTGAGATTAGATGCTTTTTTTGCATATTTTATAATTTCAAGGAATAATTGTATTCATTGGTTTAATTAGTATCGTAAATCATACTGTAAAGATTGGCATTTTTGAAATATTGAAAAATCGTTTATCTATTTCCAATTAATAATCTACAAAAATGTGGCATTATAGAACGTATAAAAGAGTATAGTGAAATACAAATACCTGTTGTAATAATGGGTACAGACAGGTAAAAGAGAAGCATAATAAAAGAATTACTTTCTGGAATATTAAGCGTCTTAAAAACAAATTTTGCCATATCATTCATAAAGAGACTATGGAATGCGTAAATAAAGAAGCAACTATCTATAAGAATCTGTTTGGGTCTATTATTCCAGTACTCAGCTATATATGATGCAATTATAAAGACAAATGGTATTCCAACTAGTAGACCTAAAGTGTGAATATATAGGCTATATGTGGATCCTTTTGTAAGAGCATCAGTCATTGCAATAATAAAGTAAAGAATACAAAAAATGTATTTAGCTTCTCGAAATAGGTGTATAAAGTTAATTTGATGTATATTATAAAATGCGCCCCAGGAAAAGAAAAATAGAGCTTGAATAAACATTGGAAAATAATGGGCTTTTGGCAGTAATAAAGGAGTTGTGTACCAAATCAGTGCTAAAACGATGATTGATAGTTTGCCACCTTTCTTAATTATCCAGTATGTCAATGGGCTTAATAATACCATAATCATTAATTCTCGAACATACCAAAGAGGTATATTAATAGGGCAAATATCCAATGGCGGAGGAAAATTGGGTGGGAACACAATAATTCCACTATTATTGGAGTTACAAAAGAATGTGTTTAATATACGTTCGAGTGAGATCTTTATTTCAATAGGCGGATAGTAATTCGATACAAATGGAATGTTGCTTTTGAACAATAGAGAAAAAACGGCTATTATATTCCACAAAATGAATGGAATAAAAAGGCTCTGTACTCTAGTGTTTACTTTTTGAATATATAGTATTTTGTTAAAAAAGGTTTTGTTGAAAAAAAGAAAACCCGAAATGAAAAAGAAAGAAGGAACACACAGTTTTGATATAACCTCGCTAATGATATTAATAATAAAGAAAAACCATGTCGGATTGTTTAATCCATAGATTACCCCGTGTATATTAAGACCTTTAGACAAACTAAAGTGAATGAATACAACACCTACAGTTAGAGGAAACCGTAGGGCCTTTATTGTTTCCGATGTTAAATCTTTGCCTTCTCTTTTATTCATAGGTTATTGATTTAGATTCCAAAATTACAATTCTTTAGTTAAATACGTTTATTTATTGAGTTAAAAATGGTGAATAATGGTGTCTTTTGTTTTTTAGAGTCTCTATAATAGAGTTATTTCTTGAGGAAGGGAGTCTTTATAGGTTTAAAATTCATTTTCTAGTGTAATAAGCGACAGCGGTAACAAGACAGTCGATAAATGCCAGAGACAGTAAAAAGTGAAGGCGAGTGGCTGCTTGTATAAGATACTGTGATATGGTACGCGATAAATGAGAGACTTATGTAGTTGCTCTGATCTTGTGGCTGTGGTGTTTTCTAGTAACTCAGAGGCTTTTCCGCGTCAATGATAATCTATTATTGCGTAATGCTGATAGAAGTGTCTAGCCTCATGATACATCTGGTATTTCAAATCATAATCTTCATTTTCTGGTAGCATATTCAACCAGTCCAAATTGATAAATAATTTATTGTATGAAGCTTCGCAGGTAACATCGTTTGTCTTAAACCGTTTACCGATACCTTCATATTTAAAAGTAATAGACTTGTAATCAATATTAAGTACTTTACTTGCCTCAGTAAAGTAGGTTGTGAGTTTCTTTTTTGCTTTATCTAAATTCATGATTGTATTACTTCTTTATTGTTTGTAATTGTCAGTTATTCGCTATTTGAACTATGGGGATGTTGTATGATTATATGTTTGTTATGTATTGCGTTTTCTCACGACGGATTATATGAATCTTTTGAGCGACGCAAACAGGATATAATTTCTTGATGAAGTTCTTAAGACGGTATTTGTTCTTTTTAGTTACCTGAGTATATGGTGCTTGCGGTAGATTCTGTGAATTTATTTCAACGTACTGCATGGCTTCAATAATATCTTGATATACCTTGTGTTCAGTCGTATCTGCACTCCATTGTTCCTTCAAAAATGAACCATACTTCTCTAGAATGCCTTCTTTGTCGAGATAATCCCTTTGTGTAAAAAACGCGAAATGGGCAACAAGAGCATTAGTATTCCAACAATTAGACTTTCCTTGAGTTGTTGGATAAATGCATGACATATACTCTTCATCATCATTTGGAATGATCCCATCTATTTTTTTTAAATCCTTGCCAAACCATAATATAGAATTTATGGAAAATCTGGTCATTGATACAGGATTCTTCCCATTTCCTAAATGCAGGTGAGAGGTTTTTTGGGGTCTTAAATAATTGTCAATAAACCAGTTATGCAGGTCGGCTGCAAATTTGCCTGATTGCCAAAGGACATCGCTAAATGGATTTGAGTCATGATAATAGTTTAAACGCAATTTTCCATATATTTGTAATAAATATGTGGAAAGAGAGTTGTTGATGACTAATGGTGAAACAAGGAAATAATCCGGATTGTCAATCCTGAATTTAATCATGTTTTTAATCAAATTGTCCTCTAACCAGACGATATCGTCATCAAGTTTAAAATATATAGCATCATCATCAGTGCATTGTTTGTAAAAAGCATTGATAGAGGCATTGCCATTGATTATCCCGTCAGGTTGCCACACAAGATTAATCCTGGAATATTTCTTTGCTAGGATTCTGAAGAACTCAAGGTCTTGTCTGTTCGTTGTATTAAGCCACAAGTCATATCTGTCTACTATATCACATGCAAGAACCTGTGGAATTAAGTACTGCATGTATCTGCGACGTCCTGCAGCTGTATTTACTATTACTTTGTAATTTTTGTACATAGCTATTGATAATTTAAATATTAATAAAATACTTATTGATAATATTGTTTAGAATACATGATTGTGATACAGTATATCAGTTTAATCGAGAATTCGATCGGTATCTTTTCTTAAATTTGGACCGAAGAGATGCTGCATATTTTATATATTTAAGAGTATGAGATATGTTATGATTTTGGCTTCCGTATAATTTTCCAGTAGTGCCTGACACTCCAACGATGTCTGGCTGTATGAAAAATGGTGAGTAAGAATAATTATTTTCTTTTATGAGAGTATCAAGAAGGGCATGCTCAAAGTAGTAACCTACGGAATCATCTATTGCTTTCTTCAAATTGAGAAGCTTTATATAGAAAGTTGCTGGAGCGATTATGTATCTGCTGTCTGGAAATGATATATCAGAATTAATTGCAAATAAAATTGTGTTTATAGGAAAAAATAAACGGTGTATATTGTTAATTAGTCTGATATTCTTTATAATGAGTCGCCCAGTAATCTTTACTATACGAACTTTTTTGTATCTGTTAATTATAGTTGAATTTTCTAATGCATGTTGAATTATTTCACATTCACCTACACCTTTCCCTCTGTTCTTTTCTTTGTTTCCAGAAAAGGTTAGACATTCAAGCCTTCCAGATTTGATCTCTTTTACAAATAGCGGGCTTATATCGATATTGGAATTCTCAGTAAATACAATTTTGTAATTAGTTTTTGATATATAATAGTTTAGTGCCTTTATATACTGTGCTTTCCGCTCTTCTTGATTGTTAAGAGCAGTAAAAGACGTATTACCAGGATTAATGCATGCTGTTAGAAGTAAGATAATCATAGAATAACTAATTATTAACTTATATTAAATTTGTTAATTTAAACTTATACTCTACTCTCCGAGTAATATTTATTATATTGTTAATGCAACATCCTAATTCGTATTTCCAGGGAGCAATTGTTGACATGTAACTTTCCTCGTCAGAGAAAAAGAACAAAGGATATTCTTTCGTTTTCTTCTTCTCTGCATAAATCCATACATTGAAAAGACGCTCCGCTAAGAATCCATAAATTCGTTGTTGGTATGGGGAGTAATTTGTTATGTTTATCCTTTTTTCGGCTTCTTCAAGTATATCAAACAACCATGTGCAGTAGGCGTCAAAATTGTCCCAATTCATAATAAACATATTACAGATAGCCATGGTGTTTTCGAGAACCAAAGCTTTCCAAAAAGCTCTAGAGTATTTTTCGTCAAGATTCTTTTTTATGATATCTTTGATTATATACATATCAAAACTCGAGTGTCCATTGCTGTAATGTGTAAAAACCGACATTGGATAATTCTCTTTTCGGGGAATAATAATCGTTCCTTTATTTACTAAGTTAATTATATCATTGGGGATAGAGAGATCGACTTTTGGAAACACTGAAGAGGGGAATGTCGTATATGGTTTGAAATGTTGGCATGCTCGATGAAAATCAAAATAACGGCGATAATGGCATAAACCAATAATATCAGTATTCTTTAGATTTTTCCATGCCCAGTAAATACCTGTTAACTCGCAATAGGAAGGATTTTTATAACTGATATTTTCACCTGTATTATCAACAGTAATACCTAGACTAGTATCTGTGATAGCTTTCCCTAATTGAATTGGGAGATATGGTTCTTGATTTGCCATAATATCGTTTTTATGGCAACAGACCAATATTTTTGTATTTAATCCTTTCATAGTTGTCTATTCTTTTGTGATAAGGCCTAAAAGACCCATTCGATCTTGATGCATAAAATGTCCAAAACCTTCTTGATTTCCTTCGCAATCTAGTATGCAACAATTTGTTGCTAGTAATTGCCATTCTACCATTGGATGGTGCATCATTAAATCGCAATAAAGTTGTCCATTAGATAAAAACCTTGGAAGAATGATGTCCTTATTTATGATAAAATTGCCTTTAGGAATGGTTTGTATCATACCACGATAATGCCCTTCCGCCAAAGTGGCAAGAGGTATCCCATCTTTAGTTCTCATTATAAGCATCACGTCTGTTTTTAACTCTTCATCTGTATATCCCTCAATTTGTAGATTTAAGACCCTCTGGTTGGAACAAATAGTACTATGTCTTTCTTCTGTTCCATTTATTAGAATCTTATTAAAATGGATGGAGGGCTTATGTTGCTTTATAGAATTAATAATCACTCCACTCATATCGGTAGGAATCTCATTTAAATAGAATTTGAGAGCATCATTAATGTTACCTCTAAATGCAATTTCACCATTGTTCATTACTATACCTCTTGTGCAGAGGCTTTTGACAGCAGCCATATTGTGGCTTACAAATAATACAGTTCGACCTTCACCCTTGCTGACATCTTGCATTTTTCCGATAGCTTTTTTCTGAAATTCAGCATCGCCTACAGCCAGGACTTCATCGACAACTAAGATCTCTGGTTCCAAATGAGCAGCGATGGCAAAGCCAAGGCGGACCATCATACCTGATGAGTATCGTTTTACTGGCGTATCTACGTATTTGGCAACGCCTGCAAAATCTACAATCTCGTCAAACTTACTTTTGATTTCAGCTTTGGTCATTCCCATAATGGAGCCGTTCATAAAGATGTTTTCACGGCCAGTCATTTCAGGATGAAACCCTGTTCCGACTTCAAGCAGGGAGGCAATACGTCCTTTGATCTTGATGTCGCCAGTAGTGGGGGATGTAACACGAGAGAGAATCTTTAAAAGAGTGGATTTGCCGGCTCCGTTTTTGCCGATAATTCCAACTACATCACCTTGCTCAACCTTGAAGTTGATATCACGAAGTGCCCACACAAAACGACTGTCGCCTTTTTGGGTGCGGTCGTTGGTTTCGCCAATCTTTAGATAGGGATCTTCTTTTCCTCGGATATTGGCCCACCAGCGATTTAAATCCTGGCTTAATGTGCCAGTACCGATGGTGCCGAGGATATATTGTTTGCCGACGTTGTTGAATTCTATAACCGTATTGCTCATATGCAGATTGAATTAGATG
>OCVV011301317.1_pt1 | contig 10347 bp, 4 predicted proteins | sample 1539721 | NCBI WGS metagenome assembly OCVV01 (sample SAMN02144230, study PRJEB22623) | gut metagenome | biome: sheep rumen | host: Ovis aries | place: New Zealand
TGATTGAACCGCCGTATGCCGAACGGCTTGTACGGTGGTGTGAGAGGTCGGAAATCCCTCTGAACTGAGGGACTTCCTCCTACTCGATTCATGTCTGCAGATACACCAGTCAAAACTATGAAATCCATCTGAAATGCGCCTCTTCTGGCTTTTCATTTGTCATCAAAATGTTTATAATCGAATAAGTATAATATAATAGTGCAAAAAATGATTATATTGAATAGGGCCCCGTTTATCCGGCACTGTCAGTCATTATTATTTCAACATCTGAATAATTAAACGGTAATTGAAGTGGGTGCCATTACTTGTCAGAAGTTGAGAAGACATTGTCGATCACTTCTGTTTTTTTTGCTGAAAATATGTTTATTTACCCGTCCGGGCAGGAGAGCGGATATGGCGATTTTTCAGAGCATATAATTTTGTTTAGAGCATACAGTTTTGTTCAGGGGATGTAATTAAGAAGATTGATCAGTTAATTAGCTCATACAGCACTGCAGGTCATCCTGGAAGGACACGATAGAATGCAGGAATTACTACGTAAGATTAGACAGATTTTAAAGGATAGAAGAGTACGAAGGTTTTTTACAAGAGTAGTATCGTCATTGGCGGCAATAGTCGTCTTTGTCACTACATATGCGCTGATTCTGCCGGCGATTACGTTGGAAAAAACCGCCATATGCGGGATTGAAGAGCACCAGCACAGCGACAGCTGTTATGAAGTAAGGCTTGTCTGCGGGCAGGAAGAAAGTGACGGCCATCACCACGAGGACAGCTGTTGCTCGATAACGACAAAACTGGTCTGTGAGGTACCGGAGCACCGGCACTCTATGAAGAACGAGTGCTATGATGCAGACGGGAACCTGGTATGCCGGTTGGAAGAGCATGCCCATGATGACTCCTGCTATGAGGAAGTCAGGACACTGAGCTGCGGTCAGGAGGAGCAGGAAGGCCACCATCATACTGACGCCTGTTATGAAAAGGTTCTTGTCTGCGGAAAAGAAGTACATACACATAACACGAATTGCTATGAAAAAGACGGCCTCACAGATGACGCGGCAGATGGATATTCTGCCGACAAGTATTCAAATCCGGCGGACTCAGGAGATACTGGGAATACGGAAAATAGTGCAGACACGGGAGAAACTGGAAAAACCGGCAATATTACAGACGCGGTAAATACTGTTAATACCAGTGATACTATGCCCGGAGTATCTGATCCCGAGGCTGTTGCGGAAGAGACACAGCCTGGCCGCTATGTACCGGAGCTGGATCCTCTGGACATGGAGGCTGTACTCAACAGCCATACAGATTTTTACTATTTCCATGCAGAGCAAGGGGAGGAAATCCCTGCCGACAGCGCCGAGATTACGGACTGGAGGAAAGTTGATAAAGAGACAAAACTGGCGTCAGCCGATCTGGTCAAGATGTATCTTGCCTATTCGATTCCTGCCGGCAGCCTTAATGAGACCAACCCATCTGCCAGATACCGTCTGCCGGACAACCTCCGTCTGTCTGATGAGCAGATAGAGGCTATGAACCGGTATGAAAACGGGATTGCTGCCGGATACAGGGATTCCGGCTCCTCATTAGAAAAAGACGAGAAGAATAAGGCAAAAGAAAACTATAAGAAATACCTCGGCGCGGAAGCTGTGGAAGGAGACCGCAGACCGGACGAGCAGCCGGAGGAAGGTGCGCAGGAGTTCATCAGCGCAGTCGTGAGAGCAGAGAATGTCTACGACGATAAGGGGCATTATCTGGGACAGGATCTGATCTTCACATTCGTACCATACTCCATAGAAAAGAACCAGGATAATTATGATGCAGATATGTCACTTATTTCAGCCGGCGAAGAGATCACCGGTTGGTTTGCGTGCGATTTCAGACTGGACCAGATTGACTGGGAGCAGGAAGAGGAAATTGAAGAGGATAATACGGAAAAAGGCAGTGTCCCGGAAGATAATATTGAAGAATATGCCACGGTCATTTTTGCCCGGGAGGATCAGAACAAGAATATTCCGGAGATCAGCCGTGTGCTGAAGATGACCGGGGAAGTAGAGGAAATCGGGGAAAACAGCGAGAATGGTGAGACTGAAGATACCGAAGCGGCTAAAGCGACCGGAGAAAACAGCAAGGCTGGTGAGACCGAAGGCAGAGAATCCGCTGGAACAAAGAGAGACTCACAGATGTCAACACATGTGATCACTGCAGATGGAAAGGACTATCTGATTACAGTGACCTATGAATCTGAGGCGGAGATTCCGCAGGGGGCAGAACTGGCAGTGCGAGAACTTCTTCCGGAGACTGAAGAGTACAACCAGCATTTGCAGGCTGTAGAGGACAAGATTCATTCCGGGAAACAAGAGGACGATACAGTAGCTTTAACGGCGCGCTTTTTTGATATTACTATCCTATCAGATGGAGTCGAAGTCCAACCTTCTGCACCAGTAGATGTAAGGATTGAGCTTACGGAAAAAGTGGGTGAAGATCTGCAGGTATTTCATTTTGACGATAAAAGCGATGACGTGGAAGAGTTGCAGACGGAGGAGCAGGCTCCGGATATCAAGGATAGTACCGTGCAGTTCAGCACGGAAAGTTTCTCGGTCTTTGCAATCGTCGGGACGACGATTGAGAGGACTGTACTGGCTTCCGATGGGCATAACTATAAGGTGACCGTGACGTATGGCTCGGAGACCGGTATTCCGGAAAATGCGGATTTGACTGTTGAGGAGATTTTAGAAAGCTCCTCTGTTTATGATACTTACGTAGCAGGTACAGAAAATGTGCTTGGTATGGAAGAGGGAATCACTGGGTATATCAGGCTGTTTGACATTAAGATTGTAGATAAGGACGATCACAGTGTGAAGTTTCAACCAGTGAAGGGTACGATGGTTGATGTGCGTATTGAACTGGCAGACAGCGAGAGCAAAGGCCTGAGTGTAGTACACTTTGCTGATGATTCAGAAAATGGGGAAAAGATTGAAAGCCGAACAGAAACCGTAAATCATGGACAGACCGTCAGTTTTGCAGCAGATGGTTTTTCTGTGTATGCGATTGTTGATGGAGATCAGTCTACGGGGGAAACATATTCCATTAAATATACATTTGTTTTGGAAGATGGTACACCATTCTATTTCACGAATAAGAATGGTGACTCAACTAATATTCAATACGTAAAAGACGGAGAGATACCAATCAATCCTGGAACTCCTACGATGTCAACCGGTGAGCAGGAAGATAAGGAGTTTGTCGGTTGGTGGACAAAGAACGGGAATGCCTGGGGAACAGAACTCAGCTTTGATACACCTGTCTCTACTTCTTCGTTGCAGGAGATTACAGTGTATGCCCGATATGACAATACTCAGTACATAACTTATTACGATGAGAATGACACTGTGTATCTTGTTGATCGCCGGCATGAAAATGATACAGTTCTGACGACAGATGTGAAAAACCCTGTAACAGGTGAAAAGTGGACTGAGCAGGAACTTGAAGATTATAAATATGTTGCCTATCAGCCATTGAGCAAAACAATGGCTTTCTTAGGATGGACACAAACCAAGGGAAAAACTACTCCGGATGCGAATTTTACAATCACCGAAGCAACAACTTTGTACCCCGTTATTGCAGAGGTAAAATGGGTTACTTACCATTCCGGCCCAACCGGAAGTAATGCAACGTATTTCGGGGCAGAATATGCCCTGGATGGCAACTGGGACAGGAATAATCTTGCGGATCACATTCCAACTCGTGCAGGCTACCAATTCGATGGGTGGTATATTCGGAATACCGCTACTCAGGGAGATAATGATAATCTGGATTATTCCTGGCCAGTGTCTTCTGAAGATGTCAGGGTCACGGATGCAAATGGAAACTTTATAAACAGTTTCAAAAACAATTCAACTTATTTTGAAAACGGAAAACTGAAGAATGACATTGAACTGGTGGCTCACTGGACACCCACAACAGTAAATTATGTCTATGTATACTATCAGCAGAAACCGAATGCTAATGATGATGGAACCTATGACTATGTGTACAAGGACAGTCAGACGGCCAGCGGTGTTGCCGGAACCAATACCGGAACGCCGCCTGTTCCTGCATGGGATGATATTGCAGGATTTTCACTGCATAATACAAGTAACAGCGACGACCCTTATAATGTGAAGACGGAAGTCATCGAGGGTGATGGAAGTACTGTTGTAAAAGTGTATTATGACAGAAACGAATATTCTATTACTTTTATGGAACCTGTTTATACAACTGCAAATCGCGGTCTTTATTGGAAAAATGGAGATAATTATGAGTCACTTTATTTTCGAACTGGTAATGGATGGACAGGTTATACCTATTATAGTATGGTAGATTATCCAGATTATGCTAATCAAACAGCATATGTAAAAAGTGGGAACAACTATGTTCAATATAATCTTAGGACTCATGGAAGCAGATATAATGTTTCAAGATGGAATACCATTACAGAATTAACTATTACAGCAAAATACGGAACAGATGTTTCACAGCTTTGGCCGGATAAAAGAAGTGATTTGAGCACAGATTATCCGCAGCAATGGTATACTTCCACTGATGGCAATGTCATGCAGAGCGGTATTCAATTAATGCCTCCAAATAACCAGGTATTCTATAATAGAACCAACTCCGGTGTTGAAAACCACATGGTTTATTGGCTCCAGGATTTGCCCTCCAGTCCGGAGGGTACTGCGCCTAATACCTTCACAAGTGTACGAAATGATACTATATATGGAAATTCACTTTCCACTACCTGGGATGATTATTCAATTTATGAAGGATTTAAGATCAACATTCGAACTCAAGATGTCAGCACCTTGAATAGTAATAATGGAGCGGATGTTGCTACCACAAACAATAATTATTCAATGAGTGCTCAGATAGGTTCTTCTTTTAGCAGTGGAACAAATCGAACACTGAATGTTTATTATCTTAGAAACAAATATTCTATTACCTTCCAACAGGACAACACAATTGTCGGATCTGATGAGTATTATTACGAAGCTGATATCAGCAATGCCGATAAGTATTCGTCTGCTGTCAATGTCCCTGCAGGTATGCGTTTTGTCGGATGGTACGATAATCCTGAAGGCATCGGAGATAAGTATTCCTTTGATGGAAAGACCATGCCGCCTAACAATCTGATTCTCTATGCGAAACTTGTCCCAGAGGAATATTATATCCGTTTAGACTATAACGGCGGCGAGACAAAAGGTTCCGAATCTACATTTGCATGGGTTGAATATGGAGATACAGTTGAAGAAGCAGAAGATGTTAAGAGGAATTATGTAGCTGTTGCTGAAGGAGAAACAGGGACACATAATTATATCTATTGGCGATATGATGAAGCTGCGGATGCTTCCGGTGATGGATGGTGGTCCTATTATCTGGATGCCGACGGAAATGTGGTCTACAACAATCCCAAGGATTATTCCCGGCGTACGGCAGCTTATGTAGAGGCAGACGGGGGAAAGTATAAGTATGATCCAGGTAAGTATACTTTTGTGGGCTGGTATGAGACAGATGAAGCCGGGAATCAGATTTCCAATGTTCCGTTTAATTTTGCGACTCGGATAACGAAGGACACGTATCTGAAGGCTATATTCCGAAAGGAGGGAACATTCCAGGTCAGATACCTTCCGAATATGGGAACCGAGGGGACAGAAGGGTATGTGGCAGGTGATCCGGATACAGCACCTCCGACAGACAGCTATACCTATATTGATCTTTCAGAAGCAAAAGTCGGCCATTCCATTGAACCGGCTGATTCTAAATATCAATTTGCAGGATGGCGGGTGAAGGGAACAACAAGTCCTATTTATCAGCCCGGTGAAACATTCCCGATTAATTCGGATTATGCCGAAGAAGAAAATGGAATTCAGTATATTACCTTAGAGCCAGTTTTCATACAGAAGGGCGATACGAGCATAACCTACCAGGTAAATACACCTGCTGGCGGGACGGCTGCTGGAATGTCCCTGACAGGCTTGACAAATAATGCGCAGGACAAGTTGATCCTGGATGGATCAGTAACATTACATGACGGAGATGGCTTTGCCGTGACAGGATACAATTTGATCGGCTGGAGCGATAAACCTTTACAGCCATCAACGAATCCCGTTCATTTGAAAGAGGATGGCACTTTTGAGGGGACCATTCCGTCAGATACGCATATCTTCAAGCTTGGAGGAAAATATGGTGTCAGCGATGAAGAAGGCAATACGCTCTATGCTGTCTGGGAACTCCTGACAATTCCGGTACCTTTTACAAAGCAGGGAGAGAACAACCTTGGAGAATATGAGCAGTTAGCCGGTGCCCAGTTTAAACTATTTACAGATGCGGATTGCCAAAACCTGATCAGTGATGTTTACAATGAGATTAATGAGAATGAGGCGGTCGTTGTTTCCTCTGATGAAGAAGGGAGTAATGTTGTATTCCCGAAAGTTCCCGTGGGGACTTATTATTTCAAGGAAACAGCTGTCGGCGACCAGTATAAGCTGAACAGTACAGTGCATATCATAGAAGTGGTGGAATCAGATGATGAGAATCACACCCTGAGCTATGTCATAGATGGGGACCATACTGCATCTAACCCTCTTGTGATTAAAAACAATCTGAAAGGGACATTGGTAATCAAAAAGACAGTTGAGTCTTCAGATACAACCGGAACTTTCAATTTTACTGCTGCTTTGTCTGATACTACGATCAGCGGCAAATTCGGAGACTTGACATTTACAAACGGTATTGCTGCTTTCACCCTGGAACATGATGGTGAGATAAAGATCCGCAATCTGGTCGGAAAACAGATTACTATAACTGAGAATAACGCTTCAGCCTACACAACAACAGCGGTATCTGAGAGCGGAAGCGGAACCTATAATGAGGCTGCAAAAGCTTTTACCATTACAATTCCGGATGATGGTGATACAGTAGCTTTTACTAATACATTGGAAACCCGAAAGCTCCGCATCAAAAAAATCGGGGACGACGCTCCTTCCGGCCTTGTGGGTGCGACGTTCAGTCTGACAAGTTCTGATGATAGCTTTTCGAAAGTAATGACGTCCCTGGACGGAACGGCTGACCCGGATAACCTGGGATACCTGCCCAGTGGCGACGAGACAGATGGTACACTGTTTACTCTGCCAATAGGAAACTATACGCTGACAGAAACGAATCCGCCTGAGTACTATGATGCTATTTCCGGAACAGTCGACCTTAGTGTGACGGGCGAAGGGATCAGTATTACCAAGGTTGGAACTGATGAGGAAGCTCCATTTGAAGGAGTAGAGATCGGTGACCCGGACGGTGATGGAACTTACACTCTGACAGTAACGAACACACGAAGGAAAGCTACCGTGACGATCATCAAGAATGTGGTTGGCACTGATGCAGACAAAGATGCGGAGTACAGCTTTTCAGCGAAAGGACTTACTGAGACAGAGGATACGTTCAGTCTTCACGGCCGTCAGCTTCCGGATATCGTGGAAGAGGGAGATGTTCTGACACAGGAGAACAAAAAGGTATATACAGAGATTCCGTACGGAACCGTATTTTCAGTTACTGAAAACAGTTCCAGTACCAGCCCGGACTTCGATACAACAATCGCTATCAGTAATGAAGAATCGCCTGTAACAACAGCTCGTCTTACAACGGGAGATGTGACTGTGGATGGTGATGTGACGATCACATATACCAACACCAGAAACAATCAGCCGATCAAGGTATTCAAGTTTGAGACGGGGACTACTCCTGAAAAACCTTTGGCGAATGCGGTATTCTCATTGACAGGTCCGGAGGGGACCGGCATTTCATACACGGGATTGACTACAAATGCCGATGGATATCTGGTAAATGGGGAGGGAGTTATTTTTAAACTTCCGGTTAACAATGGAGCCTATACGTTGACAGAGACGCAAGCCCCGGCCGGTTATCTGATCATTGGCGATGGGAAAACTACATTTACAGTAAATGCAGCAAGTGTAGCCGGTGCCGTTGCAGAAATGCAGACAAACGGAGAGGCAGAGGTAGCAACCGGTGCTTATGTCATCAAGGTACAGAATTCTGCCGGCGCGGTACTTCCCTCCACCGGCGGTTCCGGCACTACTCTGATTTACCTACTCGGTATCATGCTTACAAGCCTTGCAGGAGCAGGTCTTGTGATGAGAAAGCGCAGAAGAGCAGCATAAGCAGTAAAATATGATTTACAAAAAAGACCAGTTCACCCCGTGCTGCTTCCATCAATTCAGAACTGAATACTTCATACAATGCTGAGATTTCAATTACTGGAGGTGATGCACCGGAAACAGGTAAAGAAAACAAGGGATATAAATACACCATTACAGGTGCAGGATTAGCTGCATATGATTCAGAAGGGTATGAATAGTCTACATGGGCACCCCAGGATTCCCCAAAGGATGATGATAATCCATATATCTTGAATATTAATGGATTCAAGAAACTGCGCTTGATTCAGCTCTTATTCCCTGATAGACTATATGTATGCGAACAGACGCTTTGGATGATTATTGTTTTGAGTTCCGCAGATGTAAGCAAAGGAGACCTGTCGATGGCAATGCAGATTGCGGTAGGTGACGAAGGTTTTGAAGAGATTAGAAAATCCGGGCTATACTACGTAGATAAGACAGAATTGCTGTATGATCTCGTGTCACGGACGAAAAATAAGGTGACGCTGTTTACCCGCCCGCGCCGGTTTGGCAAAACCCTGAACATGAGCATGATGGAAAGCTTCTTTGAGATCGGCCGTGACAGCAGGGCTGTGTTTGATGGTCTAAATGTTGTAAAGCATGAAGACTTTTGCCATGAGTGGATGAACCAATACCCGGTTCTGTTCCTTTCGTTTAAGGATGTTGATGGACTGGACTTTGAGAGTGCTTTTATCACACTTCAGGGTGTCATATCTGATCTTTGCTTCAGGTATTCTCATATATTTGATAACGATAAGATTGATCCTGTAGACAAAGCAACATTTGCCATGCTGAAAGAAAAGAGACTTGCACCGGCAGCATTGAAATCCTGTTTAAAAACGATCATGCGTATGATGAATGCTGCCTATGGCAGGCCGGACTTGCTGCTGTCGGATTTCGACAATCGACGCGCAATGATCATTGAAGCAAAAAAGTCTGATAGTGCGGCACACATGGAGAGAGACTGCAATGCTGCATTGAAACAGATCGTGGATAATGAATATGCCAAAAACCTTGACCAGGGATTTGAGACTGTTCTGTGCTTTGGGATTTCTTTCTTCCGAAAGTCTGCACTGATAAAGAAACTGTCCATGCCCCGGATAGCAGATAGGCATTGACCAGGGGGGTAACCCTCTGAGAAAAACAAGAAAGAAGAGACGAAAGAGGAAACAGACCTATGCCGGAAAAAAAGAATCACATCATCATAAAACCCGAATTCAACGAATTTGTCCAGGCGGTGGATGAATATACTGCTCAGCTTCCGCTTGTGATCCGCGAGTCCATTCGTCAGGTGCTCTATTGTGAATATGAAGAGAAGTACGAGGAGATGGAGAAGCTCTGCAATGATATCCTCGAGAAGTACCCGGGCAATACAGAGGCTCTCTCTCTTCTCGGGAGGGCGCAGCTGTCGCAGAGAAAATACCAGGAGGCGGAGCAGATATTTCGGGAAATCCTGGACAAAGAGCCGGAGAGAAATTATGAGCGTATCGAGCACGGCATAACCTTCCATGCACTAGGCAAATATCATGAGGCGCTTCAATGTCGGGCGGCGAATTGAGAGCGGAGGTTATGGCGAATTATTTACGGCATGAACACCTACCTGACGGCACCTTTTTATCGGAGAATGCACGCTATCAGCAGACTTACGGCATGCTGTCGGAGGAAGGTGTCATTATTCAGCAGAGCTACAATAAAAGTCAGGCCGCAAGTTTCTTAGCAGCCTGACATAATGTATCATCCAAGATTCTGGTTGTTTACCGCAGAGAGGATCACTTCCGGGTCGATCACTGAGCGGTCCTTCTGAGCCCCGATCGTGAGGGCATCGGTCATGATGTTGTCTATGATGCGCGGATTGCCCTGGGAAAGACTGTTTACGGAGGCCATCGCGGCTTCTGTGATGATCGAAGGCGCGCCGCCGGCAATGGAGATCTTATGCCGCACATATTCCGGGACTTCCGCATCAGAAAGTCCGGTGAAGTCATAATGAACAGTGATCCGCTGGCGCAGGGCTTCATGGACAGGCTTGCGCAGAGTGCTGTTCAGATGGGATTCTCCGCAGAGGATCAGGGTAAAACAGTTAAGGGAATCATAGCCGTAATTCATGAGCATCCGGATG
>OCVV011361013.1_pt1 | contig 10347 bp, 7 predicted proteins | sample 1539721 | NCBI WGS metagenome assembly OCVV01 (sample SAMN02144230, study PRJEB22623) | gut metagenome | biome: sheep rumen | host: Ovis aries | place: New Zealand
CCTTCCACTATCAGACGGGAGAACCGTTGCCTGACGAACTCATCAGGCGCATCACTAAAAGCCGCAACTTCATGGCTGCCACAGCCTGTCTGCGACAAGTGTCGTTCGGACTGCTGGACATGGCCTATTACACCCAGCGGGAGGCTTTTGACGCAGACATCATCCCCTTCGAAAAGCAGGCCTGGAAGAAGGCCATCCTGGGCGAGCAGCTACCTGACACGTGCATGACCGTGCAGTTCTCGCACATCATGGCCGGCGGCTATGCGGCAGGATACTACAGCTATAAGTGGGCAGAGGTGTTGGATGCCGATGCCTTCAGCGTATTCAAGCGCCACGGCATCTTTGACCAGAAGACGGCTCAGTCGTTCCGCGACAACATTCTGTCAAAGGGTGGTACGGAGCATCCGATGACGCTCTACAAGCGCTTCCGCGGCGGCGAACCCACAATAGAGGCACTACTCAAGAGAAACGGAATCAGACGAAAGAAGAAATAAGAGAGGTAAGAAGTATGAACAGCGACAAGCAACATAAGTTTGACCTGCGCTATCTGCAGATGGCCCGCATCTGGGCACAGAACTCGTACTGTCAGCGTCGGCAGGTAGGTGCGCTGGTGGTAAAGGAGGGAATGATTATCAGTGACGGATACAATGGTACGCCCAGCGGATTCGAAAATGTGTGCGAGGATGACAACGGCATCACCAAGCCTTACGTGCTTCATGCCGAGGCTAACGCCATCACCAAGCTGGCACGGTCGTCCAACAACAGCGACGGCGCTACCATCTATATCACCGCCTCGCCCTGCATCGAGTGTGCCAAACTCATCATTCAGGCAGGCATCAAACGCGTGGTCTACGGCGAGAAATACCGTCTTACCGACGGCATCGAGCTGCTGGAGCGCGCAGGCATTCAGGTAGAATATTTAGGAGATTGAGATATGAACAACAAGAAAAATAACCGCTTCATGCCTATTGTGATGGCCATCTGTGTGGTGGTGGGCATCCTCATCGGCACATTCTACGCCAACCACTTCTCCGGCAATCGGCTGAGCATCATCAACTCTGGCAGCAACAAGCTCAACAACCTGCTGCACATTGTCGATGACCAGTATGTAGACACCGTCGATGTCAACGACCTCGTGGAGAAGGCCATGCCACAGATACTGTCTGAGCTGGACCCTCATAGCGTCTACATCTCTGCCAAGGACGTCCAGACGGCTACCGACGACCTGCGCGGCTCTTTCTCCGGCGTAGGCATCGAGTTCACCATCCGCAAGGATACGCTGCACGTGCAACAGGTCATCAGCAACGGACCGGCAGAACGGGCAGGACTGATAGCCGGTGACAAGATAGTCCAAGTGGACGGTGACAATTTCACCGGCAAGAAGCTGACCAACGAGGAAGCCATGCACCGGCTGAAAGGTCCTAAGGACACAAAGGTCAAGTTGGGCATCATGCGTTTTGGCGAAAAGAAGATTCGTGAGTTTGTGGTCACCCGTGGCGACATTCCCACCAGAAGCGTAACAGCCACCTACATGCTCGACCAGCAGACTGGATACATCCGCATCAAGAATTTCGGAGAGAACACCTATCCCGAGTTGCTGATAGCGCTGTCACGTCTGGCACAGGAGGACTTCCGAAGCCTGACCATCGACCTGCGCGGCAATACAGGCGGCTACCTGCAGTCGGCTGTCCAGATAGCCAACGAGTTCCTGCCCAAGAACCGGCTCATCGTCTATACCCAGGGGCGCAAGTCACCCCGTCAGGAGTATCGCAGCGACGGACGAGGCTCTTACCAGCAGATACCGCTGGTCGTCCTGATTGACGAAGGCTCGGCCTCGGCCTCTGAGATTCTGGCTGGTGCCATCCAGGACAACGACCGCGGCACCATCATCGGCCGCCGCTCGTTCGGAAAGGGTCTGGTACAGCAGCCCATCGAGTTCAACGACCATTCCATGATTCGTCTGACCATTGCCCGCTACTACTCCCCCTCGGGACGTTGCATCCAGAAGCCCTATACAGCTGGCGACAACAAGGACTATGAGGAGGACCTCCTCACACGCTATGAGCACGGCGAGTTCTTCTCGCAGGACAGCATCAAGCATGAGGGACCGGCCTACAAGACCAGTCTGGGACGTTCTGTCTATGGTGGCGGCGGCATTACCCCTGACATATTCATAGCAGAAGACACCACCAATGTCACCTCTTATTATAAGCAGGCTTCCATGAGCGGACTCATCATCCAGTATGCTTTCGAGTACACAGACAACAACCGCCAGAAGCTGAAGGACTACAAGACATTGGAGGAGATGGAGCGCTATCTGAAGAAAATCAACACCGTCGAGGCTTTTGCCGACTATGCTGACAAGCATGGACTGAAGCGTCGCAACCTGATGATTCAGAAGTCGCACAAGATGCTGGAACGCTATATCAACAGCCGCATCATCTACAACATGATGAGCGAGGACGCATGGCTGCACTACCTGAACGAGGACGATCCTGCCATCATGGAGACGCTGAAGGTATTCCGTGAGAACAAGGCGTTCCCTGCACCTCCCCAAAAGGAAGATCAACAAAAGAAGGTGGCCTAATGACCAAACAGGAACTCAGACAACTGATTCGCCAGCGGAAGCAACAACACTCCGTTGACGAATCAGGTGCTGTAACAGCCCGTCTCAAGCAAGACCCACATTACTCGCGTGCACGTACTTTATTATTATATAGTGCACTGCCCGACGAGGTGCAGACCCAGCCTCTGCTGGATGAACTGCTCAGCCAAGGCAAGACCATTCTGCTGCCCCGCGTGGTCAGCGATACGGACATGGAACTGCGTTGTTACACAGGACTGAACGACCTGCAGCCGGGGGCATATCACATCATGGAACCGGTGGGGCAGCGCTTCACGGACTATAAGCAGATAGACGTGGCGGTCATACCCGGAATGGCATTCGACAGAGAGGGCCATCGTCTGGGACGCGGCAAGGGGTACTACGACCGCTTCCTCACGCTCATCCCTGATGTTTACAAGATTGGAATGTGTTTCTCCTGGCAACTGGCAGACCATGTCCCCTGCGACGAACATGACATCGGGATGGATGCTGTTGTCTTTTAGTATGACGGGGGAGGGTGGAGTAGTTTTTTTGCTAGTTTTTACTAGTTAAACTAGCCAAAGCGCACATCGGTTATCACCTGTTCACCCACATGGTCGTTCAGGCGTTTTACCAGTTCGCTGCGCTGCATACTCAGGTCGGCACGCAAGGCGGGATTTGACAGTCGTACATACAGCGTCTGATTGTAGATATAGGTGTTTAGCGTGTAACCGGCTATCACAGGACCGACCACCTCTGGCCACGCCTCTACCAGCCGCTTCTGCTGTAGCGGTGTCTCCAGCCCTTGCTCGCGTAGTACTTGCAGAACCAGGTTCTTCACTTGTTGCACATCACGTCTGAACATCTCTATAACATTTACGATTTACAATTGATTTCACCCGAGTCCACGTGGAAAATCTTATAGTCCAGGACCGAGGTGCTCAGTATCTGGTCCAGATGGTCACGATTGGTATCGGTAATGAAAATCTGTCCGAAATTGTCTCCTGACACCAGACGCACAATCTGCTCCACACGGTTGGCATCCAGCTTGTCAAAGATGTCGTCCAGCAAGAGCAAGGGCGTCGTCTGAGAGGCCGTCCGCTTCAGGAACTCAAACTGAGCCAGTTTCAGGGCAATGACGTACGTCTTGTTCTGCCCCTGAGAGCCCTCACGCTTCATTTGATAGCCGTCCAGCGAGAACTCCAAGTCGTCACGATGCACACCGTGTAGCGAGTAGCCGACAGCGCAGTCTTTGTAACGGTCGCGCTGGATGATGTCCAACAGCGGACCTCGCTGACAATGGGACACATAGCGTAGTCCCACCTGCTCACGATGTTGCGAAATCTGCTCGTAATAGTGTTGGAATACGGGTGTCAGCTCTTCCACAAATGTCTTGCGACGCTCGTACAACTGTTCGCCCTCCTCAGCCATCTGCTCCTCCCAAATCTGCATCAGTGCCGGGTCATAGGACTGGGCTGTAGGGGAATCGGCCTGACCGTCCATCTTCAGCAGGGTATTACGCTGGGCCAGCGCATTGTTGTAGCGCACCAAGTGGTCTATGTATGACCGGTCATACTGCGAGATGACAACATCCATCAGCCGCCTGCGCTCTTCGCTGCCTCCCTCAATGAGCAATGTGTCCGAGGGCGACACCACCACAAGCGGTATCAGACCGATGTGCTCTGACAAACGGCGATACTCCTTCTTGTTGCGCTTGAAGTGCTTCTTCTGCCCACGCTTCATGCCGACGGAGATGACCTCAAAGTACTCTGAATCCTCTGAGTTCCCGGCATCCTCCGAGTAGACACCTTCCAGCATACAGAAAGGTTCCTCGTGGCGTATCACCTGTGAATCAATGGGGTTCGAGGCAGAACGGCAGAACGACAAATAGTACACCGCATCCAGCACATTGGTCTTCCCCACCCCGTTTGGACCGATGAAGCAATTCATCTTAGGCGACAGTTCCAATTGTGCCTCACGAATGTTCTTATAGTTCAGTATCGACAGCTTCCTGAGTATCATTTCGAGTGCAAAGATACGAAAAATCATTAAAAACAAAAAATTATCAATTATCAATTATTAATTATCAATTAAAATTCGTACCTTTGCAGCCGATTTATGCGCAAACGTAAAAACAAAAGATAAAAATGGCAAACAAAATTGAACAGCAGGCTGCCGCTCAAGAGCAGCAGGTCAACAAGACCGAGGCTTTCTTCGAGAAAAATAAGAAAGCCATCATCTGTGCAGTGGTTGCAATCATTGCAGTGGTGGTATGTGCAATTCTTCTGAACACCTATTACTTCCAGCCCCGTCAGGAGGAAGCCAGCACCGAGCTCGCCAAGAGCCAAGAGCTCTTCCAACAGGAGCAGTTCGACAAGGCTCTGGCCGGTTTCCAGAAGGTAGCCAGCGACTACAGCTCTACCGACGCAGGCAATCTGGCTCAGCTCTACATCGGTCTCTGCCAGGCCAACCTCGGCAAGTGGCAGGAGGCAGTCAACGCCCTGGAGAACTTCAGCGGAAAGGACGACCAGATGATTACCCCCGCTGCCGAGGGTGCACTGGGCAACGCCTATGCCAACCTGAACCAGCTCGACAAGGCTGTAGAGCACCTGAAGAAGGCTGCCAGCATGGCTGACAACAACTCGCTGTCACCCACCTTCCTCATCCAGGCCGGTGAGATTCTGGAGAGCCAGGGCAAGAAGGACGAGGCACTGAAACTGTATCAGGAAGTGAAGAAGAAGTACTTCAACTCCATGCAGTACCAGACCATCGACGCTTACATTGAGCGTTGCAAGTAATTGACAAATCCTGATTGACAATTAATGGCTACCAAGAACCTGTCTGAATACAATCTGGAGAAAGTCCCTGACGCCTCCAACATGATATTCGGTATTGTTGTCGCCGAGTGGAACCCCGAGATTACCGGGGCACTGCTCGACGGCTGTGTTTCTACCCTCGAGCGTCACGGTGCACTGCCCGAGAACATCCATGTGAAGACCGTTCCCGGCTCCTTCGAGCTCATCTACGGTGCCCACCAGATGACGCTGAACGACGGCTACGACGCAGTCATCATCCTGGGTAGCGTCATTCGTGGCGAGACCCCCCACTTCGACTACATCTGCCAAGGCGTCACTGCCGGCATTGCCCGGCTGAACGCCACCAGCAGCATCCCCGTTGTCTACGGCCTGCTGACCACTGAGAACCTGCAACAAGCCAAGGACCGTTCCGGAGGCCGATTAGGCAACAAGGGTGACGAGTGCGCCGTAGTTGCCATCAAGATGGCTAAGTTCTAAGCATAAGAATCCCGCTTCACAACAGCGGGATTTTTTATATCCCTCCCACAAAAGGCTATTACGTTCCTCCGGCAACGTAAACGATTTCGTGACTTTTTATAGAAAATTATCAATTATCAATTGTCAATTATCAATTAAAATTCGTACCTTTGCCCAACTGATCAGCTTTGCTAACAAATCATTTTAAATACTAACTAAAAACATTAATTTATGAAGAAAAAATTATCTCTATTGATGGTGGCTCTCTTAGGGTGTGTGGCTTTTGCCACTGCTGCATGGAGAGCGACTGAGGAGTCCGGAGGCAACGAGTCTACCGCAGGTTTCCGCGACTTTGCCGTTCAACTTACCAATGCAGACATCTTCGACACCAAGGTAATGAACTTCGGTGTGAAGGTGGCTGAGGACGGTTCATACACCGCCACCACAGCAAACGACGTTACAGCCAATTTCACTGTGGAAGCTGCCCGTTTCAATGACGCACAGCACGGTTGGGTGAACTGCGTGTTCACCATTCCCGTACAGGGACCCGTTAAAATTGGCTTGGGCAATTGTCAGTTTGGTTCACAGGACGGCACTATCACCGACGCTGCCGGAAACGTGACCACCCTGACCGTAGGAAATGCCAACTGCTGGCACAACAATAAAGCCGAAAACATCAGCTACACCATCTATAAAGGTACTGAAGCAACCACACTAACCATCAAGTACAACGGCTACTGTCCGTTCATCAGCGTTGCGGCCATCGACCCTTCTGAGTTGAAAAGCGATGCCACCGTCAGCTTTGCTGCCGGTGAAGCAGCCGGTGCACTGGTGCCCGCAGCCATCAAGGAAGAGGTGGGCAAGGCCATCACGCTGCCCAAGAACTTCACCATGTACGTGGAAGGTAAGACTCTGACAGGATGGACTGACGGCACGAACACCGTAGTTCCAGGCGCAGAGTACACCGTTCCTGAGAAGGACGTTGAACTGCAACCTGTCTTCACTGCCAATGAGGTGAGCCTCGTTGACCGCACAGAAGCTGTCACATTGAAATTTGACTTCATGCGTCAGGACGGTGCTCCCACTGTTTCTTATCAGAATGCAACAGGTATCTGGGTTGCTCAGGCTAATGTTAATGGCAAGACCATTGACGTGAAGGCAGACTTCGACACCAACAATGGAGGTAAGTTTGCTAACGGCAACTGGAACGATTGGGCACAACTGAACAAGGGAACCAAGTGGACTGTTCCTTCTTGCAAGGGTGCTACTGTCAGCATTGAGGCTTTTAATGAATTAGGAGCTAGCGGCAAGACAGCTACTACGATTGATGGCCAAAGCGACTACACCAGTGGCAAGACCATCAGCTATGAGATTGCAGGCAATGCCGAGACGATTGATGTAGTTATTGGCGACGACGGCTCCTACTACCGCTACATCCAGGTGGTGCTGCCCGTAGTGCAGAGCCAGGGTGGCGGCGAGAAGTTTGACAATGTAAATGGCACCATCAACTGGCCTGTTGGCAATGAAGCTGAAGGTATTGTTTCTCAAGAAGTGGCTAATGCCGTCTCGGCTTCCAGCGTAAGCACTGGTAATGAACTGAAAGTTGAGGCAGCCAAGTATTTCGATACTGATATGATGAAGTACACTCCCAACACATCTAATGCAGGTAATGTGGAAGGTGTGATGATAGAATATCGTGTGAAGCCCAAATCTGGCGTCACATTCAAACCTACGAACGTAAGTTATGATGCCGTAAAGGTAGGAACCGATGGAGCGACCTATTCATGGAGCTATACACTGAACGGAGAGGAATCAACCATCACAGAAGTAGACGCTGCCACAACGCTACGCAACAACGGGGCTAATAGTGCTACAGCCAGCCTGGGCCATAGTATTGACATTACGGCTGAAGGTGCTAATGAGTTCACATTCCGTTTCTATATTTCCAAGACTGCCAACAACAAGAATATCGCTATCGGTAATGTGAGCATCACAGGCACATTCGACGGTACAGTCCAAGATGTTGAGCAGTTTAAGCTGGTTGCTGTTGCCGGTCCTGAAGAGGGAGGAAGCATCAATGTCTATCCTGCAAGCGATGTGTTCGATGCCGGTTCGACTATCAAGTTGACCGCCATAGAGAATTTCGGCTACGATTTCGAAAACTGGACTGATGCAGAAGGCAATGAAGTTTCAAAAGAAGCCACATTCTCTTTCGACATTGCCAAGGATGAGACGCTGACCGCCAACTTCAAGAAGATTGATACATACGCACTGAACTTGACAGTCGAAGGAACCAATGACTACATGGTTACCGTTTCTCCTGAGCCCACAGTGGTTGACGGTAAGAATATGTACGAGGCAGGCCAGAAGGTTGTCCTGACCGCTAACCAGTACGAGGGTCTTGTTACCTTCACCAACTGGAACGACGGCACAACCAACAGCGAGAAAACCGTCACCATGGACGCAAACCAGGACATCACCGCTACTTACAGCCAGGCTGACATCATTGCCGGTTGGGACTTTTACAAGGCGGGCGGTAACGGACGAAAGGCTGACTTCGCCGCTCAAGACAACGATGCTGATGCGCTGAATTTGGTCAACACCGAAACGGGCGAAACACAAGGATGGCTCGACAAATCAACCATTGGCGGTGGCGGCTACGAGAGTTTCAAGGGGGCTGCAGTCAACTGGCGAACGGGTTCGGAGGAAGGCGAAGTAGGTAACTGGCACTGGCAGACCAAGATAAATGCCGAAGCATTTACCGACATCAACGTACAGTTCCAGATGCTCTACAACTATAACGCATACCAGACTTATAATGTAGAGTACTCGCTGAATGGTACTGAATGGACTAAGTTCGGCGACATCACGATGACTGGTGCAAAATCTCCTGCATCGTTCAACAAGACGTTGCCCGAGGCTTGCAACAACCAGAAGGAAATCTTCATCCGCATGATTGCCGACAAGACATCAAAGGTTGATGGTGCTTCTTCAAAGAACGACGGTAACACGCTGGCAATGTTCTTCATCACCGGTACTCCGAAACTAGTGAACGACGGCGTAGCTCCCGTACTGGTATCTAGCGTTCCTGCAGACAAGTCTACAGGCGCATCGGCCAGCGGTAAGATTGTGCTCACTTTCAACGAGCGCATCAAGGTTGCTGAGGAGGCTAAGGCTACTCTTGGCGACATGGCACTCACTCCAAGCATCAGCGGCAAGGTGGCAACCTTCGAATACAAAGGTCTGAACTACGCTACCGAATACACCTTCACGCTGCCTGCAAAGAGTATTGGTGACCTGACCGACAACTTCATTGCCGAGGCCATCACACTGACGTTCACCACCATGAGTCGTCCTACCGTTGAAAAATCTCCATACGACGTCACAGTCTCTAATGTAGACGAACTGCTCGCTGCCATCAAGACAGCCAATACCCGTGCTGACCAGAACACCCGCTTCCGCATCTTCATCAAGAAGGGTACTTACACCATACCTCTGTCTTCAACCATGAAGACTTGCAACGACTATGAGGTTCCTGAGTGCATCACTTTCATCACAGGCAAGAACATCTCGTTCATCGGTGAGGACCGTGACGCAACCATCATCACCAATGCTATTCCTGCCGATGCAACCTTTGCCGGACAGTTTGGAACTACCAGCAAGTACGACGGTATCGGCAACAGCGATGTATTCCAGATTAGCAGCTCCGCTTCTGGCCTCTACTGGCAGGATCTGACCGTTTCGACCGGTATGGAGGATGCCCGTGGTCGCGACCTCGCCATCCAAGACAAGGGTACGAAGAATATCTACAAGAACGTATGCCTGCACGGTTATCAGGACACTTGGACCTCTAACAACGACAATGGTCTCTACTTCTTCGATGGTGGTGTTATCCGTGGCCGTACGGACTACATCTGCGGTAAGGGCGACATCTACTTCAAGGAAGTCGAGTTCCAGCAGATTGCCGGTGGTTACTGCGCCGTTCCCTCTAAGCCTGCCAAGGTTGGTTGGGTCATGAAGGATTGTGTCATCAACGGTGATGGCGACAATGTTGACGGCAACTACACCCTCGGTCGTCCTTGGGGCAACGGTACTCCTGTTGCAGTCTGGATTGACACCAAGATGAACGTTGTGCCTTCTGCTATTGGCTGGAACGAGATGAGCGGTGGCTGGCCTGCACGCTTTGCAGAGTACAACTCTATGACCTCAACGGGTTCGCAGATTGATCTCTCTGGTCGTAAGACCACCTTTGGTGACGGTCACGCAAACAATCCTGTTCTGACTGCAGAAGAGGCAGCCCAGTACAGCGACATGTCGAAGATGTTTGGTGACTGGCAGCCCACATTGATGACCGAGCAGGCTCCTGCTCCCCAGAATGTAAAGTTCAACAAGAATGACAATATGCTGTTCTGGGATAACAGCAACTACGCTTTGCTGTATGCCGTCTGTCTGAATGGTAATATTATCGGTTTCACCACCGATAATCAGGTT
>OCVV011262522.1_pt1 | contig 10346 bp, 9 predicted proteins | sample 1539721 | NCBI WGS metagenome assembly OCVV01 (sample SAMN02144230, study PRJEB22623) | gut metagenome | biome: sheep rumen | host: Ovis aries | place: New Zealand
AGCAAGAACTCCTCTGGAACGGTGAGGATATAGAAGTGCTCGAACCGCTCTGGCTCCGCGAAGAGATAGCAGGAAAGATAAAAAGGATGTGGAACAAATATAAGGAGGACTAATAAATCGGTATAATCACTTTTAATCCGATGTTTAAAAAATAATCTGTGCAATCCGTTAGCAATCAGTGTAATGACAATGTTCATGCGCAGCAGAAATCTGTTTAATCAGTTAAATCTGTGGTCGGAAGAAGATATTTTACCGTTTTTGGTTATATCTGTGAAATCCGTTTAATCAGTGAAATCCGTGGTCCAAAAAAATATCAGTGGTGACCAGACATCTCAGTGTTAAACTAAGGAAAAACGACTAAGTTAATAATATGAAAGACTTTGCAGCAATAGACTTCGAAACCGCCAACAACGAGCGCAGCAGCGTCTGCTCCGTCGGCATCGTCATCGTGCGCGATGGCGAGATAGTTGACAGATACTACTCCCTCATTCAGCCAGAACCGAACTACTATAACTACTGGTGCAGCCAGGTTCATGGTCTCAGCCGTGAGGACACCGAGGACGCCAGCATCTTCCCCGAGGTGTGGGCAGAGATAGAACCACTGATAGAGGGCCTGCCTCTCGTCGCCCACAACAAACCCTTCGACGAAAGCTGCCTTAAGGCTGTGTTCCGTTGCTATCGGATGGATTACCCCGACTACGAGTTCTACGACACTCTGTGTGTCTCCCGTCAGGTGTTCCCTGACTTAGAAAACCACCAGCTCCACACCGTCGCCGCAGCCTGTGGCTATGAGTTGGAAGATCATCACCATGCACTTGCCGACGCCGAGGCATGTGCATGGATAGCAAAAGAAATATTGTAAATTATTATTATATGGAAATTATGGATTCATTATCTAAACGAATAAAGGATGAAATAAATAGGACTACAATAAGTCTTCGAGAATACATTGGCCTCCTGCATAATGAAGGAAGCTTTGTTATACCTGATTATCAGCGTGGGTATGTATGGGGACAGCGAAAGAAAGATGAACCGATAGACTCTGTTACCTATTTAATAGGAACGCTGAAAGATGCTTATTCTCAAAAAAAAGATGTCTTTTTACAAGGAATAACAGTACATGGGGATGATAATTCCTATGATATCAATTTGGTTGACGGTCAACAACGTACAACATTCTTTTACTTATTACTTAAATATTTAGGGTATGATGGAGTGTTAAGAATTAAGTATCAAATACGAAAACAATCTAATGTTTTCCTTTCTAAAATCGATTTAGATTCTATCTCCAGAGATGAAAACGAGGTTTTCCAAGATGTTTTCTTTTTTAAGAGGACACTTCGTATATTTTTAAGAGAACTTGATGGATATGATAAGCAAGATTTCTTAACCTTTATATTAGATCATGTGAAGTTTTTGTTTGTTATCATTCCAGAAGAACAAGCAAAGATCGTATTCACAATGATGAATGGCAATAAAGCCAAAATGACGGATGAAGAGCTTATAAAGGCAGAATTATTGAGATGTGCTTCTCTAAAACACGACATCATAAAAGAAGCTGAACACTCAGAGATGCGTAGTCGTTTGGCTCGTGAATGGGATCATTGGCTACATTGGTGGAATAATGATAGTGTTGTTAAGTTCTTCCGTACTGATGCAAGGCAATTGGGGTGGTTATTGCCCTTAATAGCCAACAATAATAAAACATCTTTCAAGGATTTCCGTCATAGAATGCTTAGTGAGCAAAGCATCAAACAGTCGAAAGCTGTATTTAAGCGAATGAGACTTCTTCAAAAGAGTATTGAGGATGCGTATAATGATTCGGAATCGTATAACTTTATTGGTATGATCCTTTATATTCGGAACAACTCAGAACAGCGTTTTGCCTTTCTAAGATGGTATTTTGGGCAGAATAATCAAAATGAAGTGACTCATGCAAAGTCAGAGAAAGAGTTAAAACGCTATTATGATTGGGCTATAATTGGCGTAAATCATGAGGATATAGTTTCTGGTAATATTGAGAAGTATAATGATGCTAGAAGGGCATTCTTGGCAGCACTTGAAAGTAATCTGTTGTTCTTGCAAAATTATGAGGTTGCTTATAGATGGCTTATTCGGCAAAATATTAGACAAGATAATCAAATTAATAGTAAAGACCAGAAATGTAAAGGACGCAAATTTAATTTTAATATCGAGCGAGACCGTTCTTTAGAACACATATATCCCAAATCTAAGATTGGGCATAAAAGTGATGAAGGAGAATCGCTTGGCTGGAATGATGAAATATTAGATTCAAAGCATCTGTCTAATATTAAGTTATGGCGTGAAGACATGACATGGACATGTCCTGAAGATAATCATGTCTATCATGGTTCTGAGCATTGCATTGGAAATTTAGTTTTGTTGTATAAAAGAGACAATTCCAAGTTTAATGATGCGGATTTCAGACAAAAGAATTATTATTTCTTTAGGGATTTGGATGATGAAGCTTTTGAGAGCCGTCACTTGATTCATACTACTATGATCTTTTCAGATGTAAGTTGGGAAGATGAAAATACTGGCAGCGCATGGAATAAAGAACAGGTTCCTCGTCGGAAATATGAGGAGTTGAAGTGTTTTTATGAAGAATATCCAGAACTTAATGTTATGAACAATGAATAAATTAATTAGTGGCAATACATACTCCTTGAAAGAAATCTTCTCAGGAGAAAATGACAAAATTATTATCCCTGATCTACAGAGAGACTATTGTTGGGGGAATCCATATTCTAAAGATAGTGAAGAATCTCTAGTAGATTCTTTCCTTGACAGTGTTCTTGGCCTATTAAAACAAAACCCCAATAAGGATATCACAATGGGATTGATATATGGCTATTACGACGAGCTTAAGCCTTATCATCTACAGTTATGTGATGGCCAGCAACGCTTGACAACCCTATTTCTGATAATGGGAGTTATCAATAGAAGTGTGAACAATAGATACAGAGAACTGCTAATCTCTAATTTTGAATTAAACGAAGACGACAAAGAACCCCATTTGCTCTATGGAATCCGAGAAAGTTCTTTATATTTTCTTAGTGATCTATGTACACACTATTTCCTTGATTCCCAAATTTTATATAACGATATAAAGACTCAGTATTGGTTCTTGAATTCATATGATCAAGATCCGACGATTCTTAGTATATTAAGAGCTATTGAAACAATAACAAATCGTCTGAAGGACATTGATGTATTAGAGGCATTAGGTGATTTTTTACAAGAGCATCTGAAGTTTCTGTTTTATGATATGAATAACAGGCAAAATGGTGAAGAGACCTTTGTTGTTATAAACACCACTGGTGAACCATTATCTGCTAATCAAAATCTAAAGCCACTCATTATTCTGGAAAATCCGGATTATGTGCGAAAGGTATTTGATTCAAATGGAGTTGAAACAGAACATGATACGGCAGAGGATTGGGAGGAAATGGAGACCTGGTTTTGGAAACATAGAAGACTAAATGATGCAGACACCTCAACAGAGGGTATGCTTGCTTTCCTTCATTGTGTTAGGGTTTTGGAGAGTGTTTCAGAAGCAGATTGGCATCATACTATAGATATCAGTGATGAAAAGTTCCCAGTTACAATTAATATGAAAAGCATCTGGGATTGGTTCTGTGCATATAAAAGACTTTATGAACTAGATTATAGTTGGTTATCGATCCCGAATCTTATTTATCCGGACAATCAGACACATTATACACAGAAGGATCTCTATTCTATTCTTCCTACGATGCTCTATTGCAAGAACAATAATGATGCTACTGATGTAGATATTCAGAGAATATATCATCTCTTTTATAATATGGCAAGATATAGGACTGTTACTCGTTCATCTCAAAATGAAGCAATTAGAGTGCCTGCATACCGGTCATGTCAGATAGTAAAAAAACTACCGTCAAAAGACGTTTTATCATTACTTGAAGTTGATTCCTTTGAGGTTGATGAAGAGAAAAACAAACTATTTTTCCTCAATAATTACAAATATGATGAGTCAATGCGCCTTCATATTGAGAAATTGTTTGCTAATGCAGAAAGCTTTAAAATTTATGAGGGAAGGATTTCAACTTTGGTTAATTGGAGTGATTCCTCAATAGATAAGTTGGATTATTATTACAATAGGATAAAAGACTTATGGATTGAACCAGAAAGCCGTAATAAGCTGCGTCGGGCACTATTGGCTTTCGGTATAAGTGGATATCCAATGCCCACAGGTACAGCGAATCTGACCTTATGCTCTGATACAGAATGGCGTGAACTATTTGAAAATCAAGGTAATCAAGTCGTTGACTTTATTAATTGCGATAGTCTTGATGATATAATAAATAATTTTTCAGATGTGGAGTCCCCCTACTATCCCTTAGTACACAATGAAGAGTTCCTTAATTTTTCCAGAGACCATAAAATACGTATCCATGCTCAGGGCGTTATTGAATTGATGGCAAAAACAAAGGCCAGCGCAAACTTCCTTCTTTTCCATAGAGGTCAGGTGTTTGAAAAAAATATGGTTGACATGAATAAATGGAATGGCTTTTGGGTCTGGTCTGATGATACGATGTCCGTTTTCTATTCAGGATGCCATGTGTATAATATTGTTCTTGATATGAAGATCTTGGATAATGGTTACCAGATTATTGCATGGATAGATAGGATGCCAGCAAAACCATCTGTAAAAACAGATGCATTAGTAGAATTGGGGTTTAGTTTCATCGATGGGAAATGGAGTTATCCAATAATTGAAAATCCGCTGGATGCAAAAAATAGATTTAAAGATCTAACCGAAGGTATAGTTTCTTATACTTAATCACTTATGTAATTATGATTACTTACATCTCCAACTCTTCCCATTACAAAGAGGTGCTTTCGCGGGTGCAATCCGTGAAGCACATGCTTTGGATTGGTACTGCTGACATAAAAGATTTGTATGTGAATGTGGGCAAGGAAAAGAAACCGTTCCTGGCTGTTATCGCTATGCTCATAAGGCGTGGCGTGGAGGTACGGCTCATTCATGCTAAAGAACCGGGACCGAACTTCCGCGAGGACTTTGACAAGTACCCTGTTCTATATGATCGTTTGGAGCGTGTGCTCTGTCCGCGTGTGCACTTCAAGATGATGGTTTTCGACGGGAAGGAGGTTTATGTAGGCAGTGCTAATCTCACTGGTGCCGGAATTGGAATGAAAGGCGAAGATAAGCGGAATTTTGAGGCTGGCATACTGACTGACAACCCTGAAATTGTAGAACAGGCAATGAACCAGTTCGATGATGTATGGATGGGTAAGCATTGCAAGTCATGCAAGCGTAGGGATTTCTGTCTTGACCCTATAGTGTGCTGATTTTCAGTTTTAAGAGTGAGTTAGTGAAAGCATATTCTATAAAGAGTGACGTTTATGAACAAAATAATATTTCTCGACTTTGACGGTGTGTTGAACACTGAGCATTATCAGAACTACCTGATGTATCAGGGTAAGCCGTGGCGGGATGAATATGGGGCTTTGTTTGACCCCAAATGCGTACGCTGGCTGAAACGGATTATCGATGAGACGGAGGCTGACATCGTAATAGAGTCTTCGTGGAAGGTGCTCGGCCTGGATGCTATGCAGAGGATGTGGACAGGCAGGCAGTTGCCCGGAAGGGTGATAGACGTGACAGATTCTCATGTCAGCGATAAGTGGCAGCTTGGTGCTGACCTTGATGACATAGATCTGGCAATGGGGCACTGCAAGGGTGCGGAGATTGCATCATGGCTGTCTGAACATTCTGACGGCAACGTGCGTTATGTCATTATAGACGATGAGGCTGTATGGCTGAAATCCCAGATTCCCTGTTTTATCTTGACAAACCCGTATGACGGCATTACGAGAGACATTGCCGACAGGGCTATTGCACTCCTTAACCAAAATTCTTAACGACCACAGATTAAATGGATTAATAGGATTTTCTTTCAAACAACGGATTAAGACGGATTAAACTAATTAAACGGATTTCGAATTATAATTAGTCCAATTAGTGTAATCCGTCTTAATCCGTTGTCTTGAAAACATTCTCCTTCGGTTTGCAAAGCAAGCGAAACGCAGGTTTTGTTTGAAAAATTGCATAAACTCATTATTTTTTATTAACTTTGCTACCATCAACCAAAACAATATATACTATGGAATATACTATGGAGGGACTAAGTAATTTACTGAAGGAGGTTTCCGAAGTTATTCGGGAAGAGAGAATGCAAAAGAAAGAAAGACAAAAACGTGGTGAGTACTTTAATATCTTTTCTGTCTTAAGATTAGAGACAAAAGAAGTACGACTACATTCCGCTTTCCTTGCAGAGTTGTTGAACCCAGAAGGTAGCCATGGTTTAGGAAAACAGTTTTTGGAATTGTTCTTAAACATGGTTGTACGAAAGAGCAAGGAAGAGCCTTTTGATTTTGAGACCGAAAAAGCCAAAGTTCATGTAGAGTATTATATAGGTGTCATCTCGGAAGATAAGAAAAGCGGAGGTAGAATAGACATACTTATAGAAGATGATAAAGATAAAGGTAATGCTATAATTATAGAAAACAAAATCAATGCTGGCGACCAAGAATACCAATTGTTGCGTTATAATAATTTTGCAAAAAACAAAAAAAGCAACTATAAGTTGTTATATCTGACAAAAGACGGAGGTGAAGCCAGTGAATACTCTACCGGCAAGGAGAATTTTGAATATCAATGCATTAGTTATCGAAATAACATTCTACCTTGGCTTGAATGTTGCGAGCAGGCAGCGGTGCGACACCCTTTAATAAGAGAAACCATTCATCAATATATTATTAATATTAAAGAAATTTTGAATATTATGGAAGATAGTGCATTAAACAATTTGATTGATAGCATAGTAGAAGAAAAAGATAATATACTTAGTATTATCCGCTTAAAGGATAATTTAGGAGAGATACTACATAAAATGTGTAAGAAAAAGTTAGAACCTATATATGATTGTTTTGTGAAGGAATATGGTATGGAAAGACATCTTTATGTAGGTAAATGGAACATGCAATATAGTGGAGTGTCTTTTAAGAAAGAGGAATGGAAGTATATTTCTATCAGTTTTGAGTTTTATAGTAATAATCTCAAAAACTTTGGTTATGGGATAAAATTCCAAGACTTGCAAAAAGACAAAGGCATACGCGAGGAAATAAAAATGAAACTTGCTAATATAGAAGGGGGACAAGCCAGTATTTGGTATCCTTGGTATAAAATAGATGAACAGTATCAGGACTGGTCAGACTTTAAAGCTATTGAGACTTTGTATAATGATGAAATGAAAAAACACCTAAAGTCAAAATTGGATTATCTTATAGGTTTAATAGATAAAAATTTGGGCAAAGAATTGTCATGAACAAAATAATCTTTCTTGACTTGGAATGTGAGAACTGATATGAGATAGGAAAGATATTTTTTATAAATAATTTCATTTTTCCAAGACCTCTGCCACGAGTTGGCAGAGGTCTTTGTTTTCTTTGCACTCAGAAATATGATATAATGTGTGGAATGGAAAAGGAAAGTAATGAAACGAGGGAGTTGAAGAAGATGAAGCTCCATGTATTCAACATTGATATGGAGGTGAATGTGCCAGTAGAGGAGGAACAACGGTATCGGGAGGCTGCGGAGATGGTGAACCGGAAGATTAAAGCTTATCGCAATGTGTTTGTCCTGTATAGGTATTTCCCACTAAAAAGTGAAAAGGAGATTCTTCTTATGGTCTTACTTGACTTCGCTGTCAGAGGGGGAGAGTACAGTTCTCGCCCCCCGGCAAGAGGGAAATGGAGGACAATGACTGAGAGGGTTAACTCTTTATGGGATAGTATGATTAATTTCTTAAAATACAAGTAGGATTATGGTTGATATATATGATTATGACATTTGCTGCGTAGAGCAGGAAATTTTTAACAAGTTTTATTATACTACGAAGTGTGACTACACTGACTATGATTGCTTGCTGTCTTTGCGGAAGGATATGATTAACGAACGGGCGTTGACGCATCAGGAGGAGATACTGCCTGACATCATTGCCTTTAATGATGCTCTTAGCAATGCTCTGCGTGAGATGTATGACAGGGCGCATGGTATGTGGGACGCTATAAGGGAGAATAAGTGTTTCGGAGAGAGTACAGAGTTGACGGCGAAGTGTTTCCTGTCAAACGATTATCCTAAACTGCACCCCATACAAGGAGGAGATGAGATGCAGATGTTGTGGAGTGCTCTTTGCGACAGTGGGTGGAATAAGCTATATGATGATGGTGTAACTTTGAACACATTACGTTTCCCGTCTGATGAAAAGGAGAGTTTTAATGCCCTGATAGGCTTGGAGGACACTCCGCTAAACTGGATCGAGGGTTTTGACCGCGAACTGACGAAAGACCTGCATCTTACCAGCGCATTTCATAATCTGTTTGAGCATACGATGTTTGCTATTACGGATTTTATCTATGTACGTAAGTTTGAGACGGAGATTAATATAGAGACACATAACAGTATTTGACATTAAAAGATGGGGACGATGTATGAAGACAAATATTGAACGGTTGAGGGAGGCTGTTATAGCAGGAGTTGACTCAAAAGAGAAGCATGACGTGAAGAGGATGACTCTTGAGAATGAGTTGAACTTTATTGAGCGTAGGGGAATGGAGGAATATTTCCTCGTAGCGCAGGAGTTGATAAATGGACTTAAGGGGCATAAGGGAATCATCTTAGGTCCGGGACGAGGCTGGATGGTTAGTTCACACGTATGCCGCGCACTGGGTCTGACGAGTTTTAGACCTACCGGGTTGACACCTATTGTAACATGGGGTGACGATGAGTGCACGCCGATGATTAATATTGATGTGGACGCTGATTCCTATGATTTCGTAAAGAAGAAGGTGGATGAATACACGCAGAAAAGCGGGTACCCTTTCGGTATTTGCTTACCGCTGGAGGTGACAAAAATAAAACGCGTGCTGGCACTTATAGAAAAGAATGGGAAGGAGGCACCGCAGTTATACAAGTGGATATGGCATGAAAACTACGATTTGTTTTATAGTGGGAATCTGGACGGCATACCGAGGTTTGGCGGCACAGTAATCCAGAAGATGACGAAGGCGTTGATGCAAAAAGCAGAATTTGGAGCATTTGATTGTCTGCTTGATGTTATGGGGTTATACAACAATGACATAATTCTTTGTGACGAGGAAGAAATTGTCAGATACAAGAAGAGATATGGACTGCTGGATGTCTTAGGCAGGAAGTCGTTTCCCTTCGGATTCTTATACAAGGAAGATGTAGCATGGTTCCTGAATGGCTGGACTGGATTCTCATGGAGGCAAGCCGCACAGGTAATAAAGCTTGCTGACAAAAAGATGTGGCGAGAGGCAGAGCCATTGAAGCATTTCTATCTTAATCAGGGGATAGACAGTGGCTTTCGTGAGCGAGAACTGAACAGCATCTGGGACTCATGGTTTGATAGGACCAATCCCTTTCCAAGCATGGCGGAGGCTGCCGGTGATGCATATATATCCGTAGTCTTGGCGAGGTTGAAGAAGGACTTCCCAGAGGAGTGTGAAAAAGCCTCTAAATGGAAACATGAATAATCCAGAGGTATGAGGAATATGAAAAAAAGAGAAAAGAGGAAAAAAAATCTCTGGTGTAAGCATATAAATCTATTTGCTCAAAATAGGACATTTTGGTGATTGGGCTCTCTGAATTTTGTTGACGAAAAAATGCAAACTAGAAGAGAAAAAGGTATTTTTTTTAGAAGAAAATGGTCTTTGAGGTGTGGTTGAACAGTGTTAGAACGGTGAGGTGATAGCTTTCACGTCGTCATTCGATAGCTTTCTCACCAAGAAATGATAGCTTTGACATAGTAAAACGATAGCTTTTACGAGGTAAAAGCTATCGTTTTTTAGTGCCTGTATATATGCTCTTGTTGATTATCAGTAAGTTACATACTGCTGTAGAATCGGCTGTACGCAATCAACCGTAAAAAGTTTTGAAATATTGCAAGGAAAATGGGGGTAAGAACTGTAGCAAAATAGGACAAAATCGTTTTCCGTTGCATATATCTCGTCAGCATATAGTGGCGTTCAACCATAACGAGGCATGGGTATTTCTGCCCGTGTTCGTATATAGCAGTAAGGCTGAATATCTGTTAAAAAGGGGTGTTTTGTCTATAACTTGCTATGGTGGACTAAACTTTTGTGCTAAGATGGAGTCAAAAGAGTAAAAACATATTATTAACTATTAAATGTATTTCTTATGAAAAAATTAATTTTGACTTTATTGGTGACTTGCT
>OCVV012862584.1_pt1 | contig 10345 bp, 6 predicted proteins | sample 1539721 | NCBI WGS metagenome assembly OCVV01 (sample SAMN02144230, study PRJEB22623) | gut metagenome | biome: sheep rumen | host: Ovis aries | place: New Zealand
GGCTCTCCGCCTATACCTCGCATTGCAAGCCTTGTTTTTCCATAAAGAATACCATTTGCGGTAAAGAGAGTCATCTGGGTATCATCCGAAATCAACGCTTTGCCAGTGGCACGATTCAGTTCATATTCCGTTATTCCATTTTCCCCATATTTTGAAAATATGCTGCCTTCATCCATAAATTCAATAGCATATCCAAGAGCATCTCCTGCAGCTCCACCAATAAGAGAGCCACGAACTCTATCCTTATGTTTTTCATTTACTTTGTTAACAAAAAATGTTTTATCGTCTTCCATGTAATCCCCCAAAAAATCATACAAACTTTTTAAATACAGTCGAAAACAGTATTGCTTTATCTATCATTTCATTCATAAGACTATCATAATTTGAATGATCATCGAAATTCAATCCAGGCATACGATATAGAATTCTAGAAGCTTTCTTACCATCAAGTCTCTGCCAATCAGGCTTCAATCCAAGTTTTTCTTCAATCTCTTCCTTCTGAGAATATAATTTATCATAAAGGTCCTTATTATCACTTATATATAACTCCACGCCTACACATCCATCTTTATTAACCAGCGTCAAGGACACATGTGCATCGCTTGTTCCAATAGCAATATCATACCAGTGATCTGTTGTAGGTTTCCGCACGTTAAATGGTTTCCCACGTTCAACAAGTATTTCATTGAATCTGTTCCAAAACTCAATCCTCTCCCCTTGTGACTTATTATACTCACGCGATCCAGATTGAATTTTAGCATTTTTAATGAATCCATTAGGTTTCTCAACCACTTCAAACTTTGGTGCACACAAAGAATCCCCGATCTGATATGCATGAATCTCTATCAAAAAGAAACTAAGCTTTTCCGGAGTATTATTATTCAACCACTCTATCGCACTACGATGCTCCTCACGAGCTTCCTTAACTATCCAGACAATGACCTTAGCATCTAATCCAGAGGCATAAGTAATAATTTTCCCAAGATGATCATGATTAGACATTTCCAACTGGTTTTCTATTATTACTCTATCCCCCGTAGTTTCATCAGTCCCAACCAGATCACAACGGTAAGCCCCAACATAAACCTCCTTCTCAACCTCACTTAATGTAAGACCTATGGCCTCGTTAAGAAGATCAAGATTTTCCTGTTTGGACATCCACTCAGAAAAATCATATTGTTCATGATTCCATAGCTTTCTAATATCTACTTCTTGAAGCCTTCCAAGCTTTATCGTTGCCATAATCCATACCTCCTTATTCGATTGGTTCTAAATAACGTATCGGTTTACCACATGTTTTAGCATACTCAATCTCCGACCTTGTACTTTCCCCAATATATCCGCCGACATTTATAACATAGATAGAATCCGCCATATCAATCTTCCGTTTATGCATGTCATCCAGCATTTCCTTTGTTTTAGATAGAGTGCCCTCATCCATACCATCCCAAACCTCTTGATCTCCGGCATGTCCGAATAGTCCAACGCTTATAACTATATTTCCTTCCAATGTAAGTCTCTTCTGAACTTCATAGAATTCATCTTTGAAACGCGTGCTACCACATAGGGTAATCACCGGATATTTGCCAACCATAATGCTTCCTCTTCTCTCTTATGCTAAAATGGAATACCATCTCTATTTCCTAAGGTCAATCCAAACTTATCGACATTTCCATTTTGTTCCACAGGACGTTTTATATATTTTTCCGGATCATAGTTATCACCTAACTGTGTACCTTCTGGCGATGGATGAACATACATATCAATATAATCATTAGTTCGCTTAATGAGTCTATCCGCCGTTGCAATTATTAGTCTTTCATCATCCCTTTTCATCAATAAATCAGAATCTGATTGTTTATCCATATTCTTTATCACTATTGATTTGATTATATCGAAATCTCTATGAGAACCTATATACCCTTCGAGCAAATCTATCTTTTTCAGATAGCACTTATATTTCCTTCCTTTTTTGAAGTTAGAATACTGAGCTGCATATCCTCCTTGAGCCATATAAATATATGTGTTATCCCCCCAGTTTGATGGTTTCCATTTTGTGAAAGCGCCTTCAATAATAACAACTTGAACCTTTGAGTTCTTGAATGCATCATCATGTATTTCATCAACACTTTGAGGGATTATAACTATCTTTGAAGTGCAATTACAAAAAGCATTAACATTAATTACTTTTATTTCATCATCAACAACATATATTTCATCCTTACTATTACAGGTCAATAAAGCTCTATTAATCACCATATCTCCAAGCAAAGGGCACCCCGAATAGATAGAGATATTATTGCTATCAATAAGTCTAGGCCATTCTATGTGCTCTAGTTTCATACAATCTCTAATTGAGTTTGTTTTAAAGAAGCACCATGATCCTGCTTTGAAAACAATTGTTTTCAGCTCATCACATTCAACAATCATATTCTTATCAAAATACGAACATTCATTAGAAAAAATAATCTTATTAATCTTGCTTTTATAGAAAGCATACTCACATACCTCTTTATTACTGACAGTTATCGTTTTCTTATCTCCTAGATATCTGTAAAACTTATCTCCTTTGGACCATATTCCATCTTCAGGAACCTCAAAATAATTACTACGTAACATCAATGGTTTTATATTTAAAAAGCTGATCGGAGATAATCCATTTTCACATTCACGCCCAAACAAAACATCAGAATCTGAAATCTCATCTAATTCATTATACGAGTATAAAGAAAAGAATATTTCAAGTCGTTTTGGTTTATCAGTCTCATAACTCATATATAGTTTAACATTCTTTTCACCGATTGAAATAATTGTTCTCGGCACAACCAATGTTGAATACCCTTTTCCTCTTAATTCATTTAATGCGTCCGGACGAATTGCAATAACTGATTTATTATCAATATGTTCTGGAACAAATATCACAGTGTTCGATGGAATCAACTCTGGATTATTGTATACGATATTTGTTATAGCCACACCAACATTCAAAGTTTCATATTCGACATAGCCATGCTTATATACTGATCTTTGCGCTGAAACATCATCGTAATCATTATTAGTCGAATACTTTTCAGCTATTCGAGCTATTTCAGTCTCATAATCAGCATCCGTTCTAACCCCAATTGCTTTAACCCAAATTGCTATAGCATAAAACGCTTTATCATGTGGATATCCATACGAATCCTCAACTCTTTTAGTTAGTCGATTAAAATCTATTCTGGATAATCTTGATATTTCATATAATTCATGTGGAACCTGCTCATCTACGCACGCCAAAATCAGATTACGCTCCATTTTCATTATTGGATAGTAATCTGTTATCAAGGATCTGAACAGCCGTTGATTTTTCCACGAAAGAGGATAACTGTGAAGCAAATCCATCAGCGGTTTGTAAACTCTTTCTAATGTATTATATGAATTCAAGTATCATTCCCCTTTTCCTAATTAAATGTCCCAACATATATATTTCAATGCCAAGAGTTTCTTTAAGACACCTTATATTTGAATAAATCAAATCGTCTTACCCCCATCTTCATAAGTAAATTCTTACTGTCTTGTTGTTTTTTTTGATCAACAAACCCGCTAATTTCCGGAACACGAACCACAACAGCATCTGCCCCCTTAACTTGAATCAACATTGAAAGATTTTTTTTAGTAATATTCAAATCTCCCCCTGTATATTCATGATAGACCTCCGGATTCATAGATTTAATATCCACGTAGAATCTATCAACCGAATCAACTATCTCTTCAATATTCCCCCATGGAACATGCAGTGATGATTCTACATACAATGTCATATCCGAATCACATATTCTTCTGAATCCATTTATAAATTCCGGGTACAGAAGCGGTTCACCACCGCCAAAAGTTATTCCTCCATTAGTAGCTAAAATATATAGACGATCAATACAAATTCTTGAATATACATCTTCCGCCGACATCATCATCGGCTTATCCATTCCATTCCATGTTGTAGGATTCAGGCAATATTTGCACCTTAACGGACAATTATCCATAAGAACAAGTGTCCTTATCCCATCGCCATCAGTCCCCATTCTTAGTCTACTTATGCTATTAATAGGAAATTGTTTATTCACCATATATCACCATCACAATCAAAGTCTGGTATATCTGGGAGCGTCTGCATTCCCATTGTATATTCAATTTCATAATCAGATTCTAGGTTGCATCCAGATTGTCTAACTTCATTAGCAGCTAATCCATTTAGAACAATATCTTCTCCTTGCTTTTTCTTTTTTTGTAATTGTTCATCTAAATATTTAATCTCTTCATCACATACAGGACACGTCCCAAAACATGGTCCATTATGATCACACTTAACAGGTTCAAATTTAATATCATTTGCCTCGGCTATCTTGCGTCTAATTTCTCTAAGTTTTTCGCACTTTTCATGTCCCGGAAGTTTTCTTCGCTCTTCGTCGCTAACAATCGTACAACCCACAATCTTGTTATATAATGAAGCGTAACGCTCTTTAACTCTTTGTATTAGATTATTACGATATCCTTCTTCTAGGCGATTATGTCCTCCTAAACGTACTTCATCTTCAGTTACTTTCTCAAATAGTTCTTTGACTGTATTATATCCGGCTCTTTTTAAAGCAGAGTATTCTCGTGGCGACAGTTCAAGTTCATCAATGCTAACATCATTAAAACCAACAGCCGTTGTATTATTACCGTACTCTAAATCCTCTTCATATCCTTTATCATATTTCAGATTTTCTATTGCCTCATCAAGCTTTGCTGTCTTGGTAGAATACTTTATACTAAAATCAATATGAAGATTCTCTTCTGTAACATTTCCATTCTCAACTTCATCAAACTGCTTTCTGGCCTTTAAGTGTTTAGAATACAAATTATCAATATCAGCAATAACATCATTTCCAAAATTTAATAGTTCTTCTATAACACGCCTATATCGCTTTGGAGCATAAATACCATTTAATTCAAGTCGCCACTCTATGATCTTTTTATATGCATTCATGAAATCCTGAACAGATTCCATAATCATTACCGCATCACCCTCTACACCAGGTTCACCAAAACCTGCATTGGTTTTTTCCATTGCTTCTGATGTTTTCTTAACATACTCCATGATTTCATCAAGTTTATTTGTTGTATACTTAATAAGTTCATCGCGAGTGTGTATTATATGCGAACGATCAACCTCACTTATATTTTTAACCCATAATTGTATTTTTTGAGCTTTATATATACTTAACCACTCATAATAGGCTATCCAAGCCTCATTAAAAAGTCTGTATTCCCAACTATCGGGCTTATCATAATAATACTTTTTAACAGAAAGCGGATAAATATAAACATATTTATCAAAATTATAAGGTCGAAGACTAAGCGAATACTTATTGAGAATCTGAGATAAGCATTTTTCATCAGCATCTCCAAAATGTCGAATAGAACCTTCAGAGTAAGCACATAATTCTCTTAATATGCTGATATTATCTTCTTTGCAAAATTTCCAAACTCTCCCTTCAATAGACGTATCTTTGAAAATCTCATTAACCGGTGTTTGTAACAACTCATATTGTGATTCAGGAAACTCAAAAGTCCTTTCATCACTTGGTTTCCCAAATAACGATACATTGATTCTGTTAATATAGTTATATATACTATCGAGGTTTATTCCATTATTATCCCCAAAATCACTATCAGATAATAATTCCTGCTCACCATCATTTTTCTCTATTTTTTTTATTGATAATCCCCTTTCCTCAAGTTTATCAATAACCTCCTGCGTACTCTTACGACCAAGATGACGTACATTCAAAAGATCATCAACAGTCATATTACATAGAGCATCTATGGTGTTAACACCCGCTCTTTTCAAACAATTATATGCTCTTACCGGTAGTTCAAGTCTAGCTATATCATTTTCTGATGAAACACCTGAATTGTTGACAGAAGCCTGTCCCCCATCATCTTCTTTGGGTATTCTGACAACAAGGGTTCTGTCCGCATACTGTTTAAGAATATCAACAATATCCAAACCACCTTCTACATACGGTCTGAGTTCTCGAAATCTCCTAGGATTTCTAAGTTTTCGGATGGCAATTACCAGTATCTGTCGTATACGCTCTTTTGTTAAATTGAAATAACCACTTACCTGCTCTAAAGTTCGAGCCTGACCGTCCTCGAGACCAAAACGTAGACTTATAGCTTTCTGTTCACGTTCTGTTAATGTACCTAGGACTTCAAACAGCCGAGTTCCAAACATCTTCAGGTCAGATTCGTTAGATGTGTTATTATCTAAACTCTCTTCATTATCATTTTCTATGTTAAGCTGATCAGATTCGTTTTCATTTTTGTTTAATGCATTTCTGATTTCATCAACACAGTTCTGATTCAGATTCTTAATAGATAATAAATCTTCATCCGATAACTGTCTGATTTCGTTACTATCTGTATAACCAGCTCTCAATAAGCAGGATTTAGCGCGCGCGGATATATCCATATCAAGAATTCTCATTTGCCAATTCCTCCTTAATCGATATCTTCATAGGTCTGTTCTTCATCAACAGCAAACTTATATGCTGCAAGTATATCCCTTAGATCCTTATCAGGATTCTGTTTTTTCACATCAAGAATCTGTATGAAATCTCTGATCATGGTTCTTGGTGTAATAAACGAAGTCTCCCTCTTTAAATATGCTAATTTGACAAAATCTAACATTTCATCTTCACTGATTATCTTTTCATACTCATACAACTGAGAATGAATATCAGCAAGTTTTTCCAAAAGAACATACATTTCTTCCTTTGTAAGCGGTAAAACTTTAATAATCGGTGTCATCATATTTATGATACTCGGATCCTTATATACCCCTGTTGAAAGTCTGGAACGCATCGCTTCATAGCTAAACACGCCTCGGTTCTTATCATAAATACTCATTGGTATGCCACCCATGATAATCCCCAAATACTCCGCCTTCCCCTGCAAGCAGGAATTATACATCGTAAGCATTTTTTCATAATTACTCTGACGCGTCACTTTACTCGCTGCTTTATAAATATTAACCATCTCGTCAATCAGAACAATAAATCCTTTATAACCGGCTAATACAAAAAACTGAGCCCAAAGAATTATATAATCAAACCAGTTTTCGTCCTGAACAGTTGCATTGATTCCCAATGCTCTTTTTGCCTCTTGATTTGTCTTAAACTCTCCCCTGAACCAGCGAAGTACACTCTCTTGTCCAGATAATTTCGCATTCATGTCTGCTGTACGGCTTGCTTTCCAAAATAGCTTCAATGCCTCCGAAAACTCAAATCCATACGCAAGGTTCTGAAGTTTGGCACAGTCTTGAAGCATTAAGCCTTCTGCAATATGTTCAATATTGGTTTCTCCATGTGGATTACTGTTGAGTTCCATTGCTGCTCTCTCAAATAGCTTATTTACCCACGATTCAACAACCTTTGACAAAGCACGTCCAGTCTGATTAGTCTTATTAGACACATTTGCCATCAACTCACGGTAGGTTGCCAATCCTTTTTTCTTTGTAGAATTACCAATTAAACTTCTGTCTGGTGAGAGATCAACCTCAGCAACAATAAAATCATTCTTAACACAATACTCTTTTATTGTCTGAAGAAGAAAGGTTTTTCCGCTTCCATAATCTCCGACAACGAAACGAAATGTGGCGCCACCATCCTGGATAACTTCTGTATCCCGAAGAAGCGAGTCAATTTCTTGTGCGCGTCCTACTGTAATATATCCCAATCCTTCCTTTGGAACGGTACCTCCACCCAAGGAGTTCATGATGTTTCTATATGTTTTTTTAGGAATACGTTTTTCCATTACCTATCACCTCTTCCGGAAAAAGTCTCATATTGAGTCCGCAGCTCTTCACGATAATCATTCTCCATCCATGGTAATTCATCATCGTTTTCTACTACCGTTTCGCCAAAGAAATCAACCGCTTTCTCATTGATACCTTCAAACATCAATTTATACGTCGGATATACCGATAATGCAGTAAGTAGCCTAGATGCACTACGTCCGTCATCCTCCACAAGAATATTCAATAATTTGATTTCATCATCAGTCAGAAGAGAATAAAAATTGTCTTCCGTTTCAACAATTTCACCATCTTCAGATGTTTCCTCTTCCGATTTTATTTCCTCAATATCAATTGCCTCCCACTCATCCTTAGCAACCAGCTTCTCTTGATTCTTCCGAAGCACTTCCCTTATCTGTGCAAACTGATTGAAATCAAGAGTCAAATCATCCAATGTCAATTCTTCAATCGTCTTTGTATCATTAATACTTGACTCTTTAATCTCAGACGGACGATTCACACGTTTTATAAACTCATATTCCTTATAATCAAAATCGGTATTCTTAAATGCCTGCTTAAACAGATTAATCATGATACCATTAGCTGTAGTAAAAAATATTTGTGTTTTCTGCTCAGCCATTGATTTCAAAATATCAAGAACATTCAACACCTGCGTATCATCCATCGTGGCAAGCGGCTCATCAAGAAGCAGAAACTGTGGAGCATCTGGAGCCGCCATATGAAGAGCAAACATTACAGCCATTGCTATTGTGGACCTCTGACCAGTACTCATCTCATAAGTTCGTATCTTTTGATGGTTCAAGCCACGTACAGCATAGATTCCATCCGAATCAATACCCAGCTCCTCAAACTCTCCGGAATGGTGCATCCACTTGAAGAATTTACTAATCTGTTGAATATTATTCTTAATACCCTTTTCCACGAAAGAGCTCAATGATGGCATATTCTCAAATGCCCGTACAGCATTTGCACATCTAGCAACCTGAGGTTCGACGCATTTAATCGTTGCCTTATACTCTGCAAGTTGCTGCTTTTCAAACGCAATACTCTCCTGCGATTCCAAACGTTTTACTTCCAATTCACATTTATCGAACAAATCATGGTACTTCGCAATCCATAACGACAATACCATGTCACGTTGAACGATAAACCTTTTCTTCAGGTTTTCTATGGCTTGTTCAATTTCGCGATTGTATTCCATATCGAGAGATTCCAACATAGTATCAAGCCTATGAATATCCTGTCTAAGAAGCTCTTCATTCTGCTCATTCTGTTGAATCTGTTTTTGATAATTATCAATATTCATCTGAGAACTTAATAGTTCAACCTGAATTCTTCCAAGCTTGTCTGATAGATATTCCGTATATGTACCATTGCCCAACCTTTTGAATTCGAGATAAGTTGAATCATTTGTTTTGTACTCGCGACACGCATTTATGTTTTTTAAAGAAAAGCCCTGAGCATCCAATGCAGATTGTTGTTCCACAATTTCTGCCTTTCTCTTCTCCTTTTCACTCTTTGATGACAAATAAACGAATAGTCGCTTGTAGTCGGAGCCGCAAGTTTTTACCATAGGGACTGTATCAGCAATTTCAGAAAGCTCTTTTTTTGCCTTATCTATTAGTCTTTCACGATCAAGGATCTTCTCAATTTCCATGATATGTTTAGATATCTTTTCTATATTGGAAATGAGAGTATCCATTCCCTCATCAACTACCACAGCGCTGTCAATAATATCAATCAGTTGCTGAGTATCATCATATTCATGACCGCATAGTGGACACTTAGCATCCGTAAGCAACGTTTTACCTATTTTTCTCAGTTCAATAATCTGCTGCTCCTTTTCGCCAAATGCTTTTTTAGCCTCATTATATTTATCCTCAAGTTCCTGTCTCTTGCTTCGAGCTTGAACCAGTTCCTCCTCATACCTCATTCTATCTTCCGATGCTATAGCATCATATCGTCCAGACTTAAGATAATTTACTATAGCTGTATGTTGTTCAAGCTTCGATATGTAATAGAGTTCTCTTTCAAGCATAGTCAGCTCATCCAGAAGATCATTTACCAGCTTAATAGTATCTTCATGGCTCAGTACGTTTTGTACGATTGTCCAATTCTTAATATCTACATTAACTCTGTCAATTCTTGCCTGTATCTTAGTCTGGTTTTCTCTTTCTTCAAAGATTTTTTTCTTTATCTCACCATTCTTCTCAGCAAGCTTTGTAATCTCATCTGATTTATCTTTCTTTTCTTTTACATATTTATGATTACGCTTTTTAACTTCTGCTATATCGGACTCTACCTGTGCAAATGTCTTATTTTTTAGTTGATGAGTGTCCAACATATCAATATATTTTCTTACCAGTGTAAGTTCTTCCATAAGCTTTGGATAACGATCATTGGAAGTCCTTGGAAGTTTTTCACTAATATACTTAAGCTCTATAATTCCTTTTTCTATATCTTCAGATTTTGATCTTTCATTCTTCTGTGACAAGGCCTGTTCATAGA
>OCVV011354939.1_pt1 | contig 10344 bp, 7 predicted proteins | sample 1539721 | NCBI WGS metagenome assembly OCVV01 (sample SAMN02144230, study PRJEB22623) | gut metagenome | biome: sheep rumen | host: Ovis aries | place: New Zealand
AACTCATAACTGATGACGATCCTCGTGCTCCTGCCCCGCTTCCCCTACCCTCTCGACAAGGGCGACAAACTGCGTGCCTACCACCAGATTGTCGAGCTGGCCAAGCGGCACGAGGTCTACCTCTTCGCCTTGTCGCACCAGCCCGTGGCCCACGACGACTACGACCACCTGCACACCCTCTGCACCGCCGTCGACTACTGCCGCATCCGCTGGTGGGAGAGCGCCTGGGGCGTGCTCAAAGCCTTCCTCGGCGGGAAGCCCCTGCAGCTGGGCTACTGGACCTCGCGCCGTGCGCGGAAAGCCTACGCCCGGTGGGAACGGCAGGTGCAGCCCGACGTGGTCTACTGCCAGATGGTGCGCACCCTGCCCACCGTCATGGGATCGACCTGCCGCAAGGTGCTCGACTTCCAGGACGCCCTCTCGCTCAACACCCGCCGCCGCATGGAGCGCTCGCACGGACTGCTGCGGCTGGTCTTGAGCTATGAGTACAGAGCCCTGCAGCGCACCGAGCAGCAATGCCTTTCCCTCTTCGACGCCACCACCGTCATCGCCCCCGCCGACCGCGACGCCATCAGTCCCTCGGTGCACCTCGTACCCAACGGCGTCGACACCGACTACTTCCAAGTGCTGCCCACTACCCACTACCCACTACCCACTAACTACACCATCGTCTTCACCGGCAACATGGCCTACGCGCCCAACGTCGACGCCGCCTGCTGGCTGGTGAAGGAGATCATGCCGCACGTCTGGGAGCAGCAGCCCCACGGCATCAACGTACTCATCGCCGGCGCCGACCCCAAACCCGCCGTGCGGGCGCTGGCATCGGTGAGGGTCACCGTCAGCGGGCGCCTACCCGACATACGCGCCGCCTACGCCTCGGCGCGCATCTTCGTCGCCCCCATGCGCATCGGCTCCGGCATGCAAAACAAACTGCTCGAGGCCATGGCCATGGGCCTGCCCTGCGTCACCACCGCCATCGCCGCCACCCCCCTCGGGGCCACCCCCGGCGAGCACCTGCTGGTGGGCGACAGCGCCGAGCAGATAGCCGACAACATACTGAAACTGACCGTCGACGAGATGCACGACGCCATCGCCGACAGCGGCCACCGCTTCGTCACCGAGCGCCACTCATGGCCCGCCGCCGTAGCCCCGCTGGAGAAGATAATCGAAACCCTTAAACCTTAAACCTTAAACCTTAAACCTTAAACCTTACAATACAATGGACCTTAACAATCGCAGACAGAGTACCAACTTTGAAGACCGCCGCGGCAAATCGAGCGGTGCCAAGATTGCCGGCCTCGGTGGCGGCGGCGCCATCATTGTGGCCCTCATCATGCTCCTCATGGGGCGCAACCCGTCCGAAGTCATCCAGCAGGTGGCCTCCAACCAGATGCAGACCTCCGAGGAGTACACCCCCACGGCGCAGGAAGAGGAGTTCAAGACCTTCGCCCTCCAGATCCTCGCCTCGACCGAGGACGTGTGGACGGCCGAATTCCGCAAGCAAGGCCTCACCTACCGCGCGCCCAAGCTCATCCTCTTCCACGGCTCGGTGCAGAGCGCCTGCGGCGGCGCCACCTCGGCGGCAGGCCCCTTCTACTGCTCGGCCGACGAGCAGGTCTACCTCGACCTTGACTTCTTCAACGAGATGAGCCGCAGCATCGGCGCCGCGGGCGACTTCGCCTGCGCCTACGTCATCGCCCACGAGGTGGGGCACCACGTGCAGCACCTCCTCGGCACCCTCGACCAGGCCCACAGCCAGATGGCCCGCCAGGGCGAGGCCGAGAAGAACCGTACCAGCGTGCGCATCGAGCTCCAGGCCGACTACTACGCCGGCGTGTGGGGATACCACGAGAACCGCATGTTCGGCTCGCTCCAGGACGGCGACATCGAGGAGGCCATCAACGCCGCCCAGAAGATCGGCGACGACTACCTGCAGAAGAAGGCCCGCGGCTACTCCACGCCCGAAAGCTTCACCCATGGCACCTCGCAGCAGCGCATGCGCTGGCTGAAGAAAGGACTCACCACCGGCAGCCTCGCCGGCGGCGACACCTTCTCCCCCAGCTACTCCAGCCTCTGACCCCTGCATCCCCTCTGCATCCCCTCTGCATCATCTCTGCATCATCCAGGCATCATCCAGGCATCATCTAGGCATCATCTAGGCATCATCTAGGCATCATCTAGGCATAAATGGCTGTCGGATGCCGGGACGATGGGGAGCGGATGGGAGCCTAACGGCTGCCGGTCATGAGGGCGACCAGTTGCTCCAGGCAGCGGGCGTCGACCTCGTCGAAGGTGGACAGTTCGCGACTGTCGATATCCAAGACGGCCACCACACGGCCGTCTTTTTTCATGGGGACGACAATCTCGCTGCGGCTCTCGGACGAGCAGGCGATGTGGCCGGGGAACTCCTCGACGTCGGGCACCACCACGGTGCGCTCCTCCTTCCAGGCGGTGCCGCACACTCCGCGGCCGTAGCCGATGTGAACGCAGGCCAGGGGACCCTGGAAGGGGCCCAGTAGCAGTTCGTCGCCCTGCACACGGTAGAAACCGGTCCACCAAAAGCCAAACTCCTGATGCAGCAAAGCGCTGACATTGGCCATCTTGGCAATCATGTCTTCCTCGCCCTCGCAGAGGGCTTTCACCTGCGGAAGCAGGCTCTCGTATCGTGATTCTTTAGTCATAGTCTAAGGTGTTTTCGTCGGAAAGGAGACTGAGCAGGTAGTCGGTCTCGAAGTGTGGCGTGTTGACATCCTCGATGTGGCGGTCGGCGGCATTGGCGATGACGGCCGCATGGCCGCTGAGGGCCGCGAAGGGCGCGAACTGGGCCGCCCGGTCGCGCAGCGACATGTGGGGATGGCGTGCCGACTGGTGGTGCGGCAACCCGATGATATCTTCGTATGGGAAACTGTTGTCGACAGTCATAAGTGTTTAGTGTTCAGTGTTTAGTGTTCAGTATTCAGTGATTAGTGTTTGCTATTGTCTTAACTCCTTTAACTTCTTAACTCCTTAACTTCTTAACTCTTAATTCACTCATGGTGCCCTCCGATCTGCTGGTTGCGCTGGCGGGCGGTGGCCCCCTCCTCGAAGTCGGTGCCGCGCAGGAGGGCATTCTTGCCAAACTTCTTCTTGATGGCCAGCGTGGCTTCCTGCATGCGGCGCTCGCGCTGTCGGCGCTGCTCGTCGTCGTGCCGCTGCTGGAGGGCGGCGTCGCTGTCGGCAAAGAGGTCGAGCTGGGCGTCGGGACGCACGGCGCCTTCGGGCACCACATGGTAGGTTCCGATGGTCAACCGGCGCACCATCAGCTGCGGGTCGACCAGCCGGTTGAAGAGGTCGACGATGGCATCGATGATGAGGCGCGACGACGAGGTGGGCTCTGGCAAGTGGGCGGTGCCGTGCACCGGCTTGGGCACCGCACGGCCGTACCAGTCGAGCACCAACTGGTTGGGGTCGGCCTGCGGGTTGTCGCGGTCGTAGCCCACGGTGAGCGTCAGCTGGTCAGCCACCAGGTGCTTGTCGACCAGTTCGAGCGCTACCGACTCGGCCATCTCGCGGGCCACCACACGGGCCTTGGAGAAGGTGTAGGGCTCGGTGAGCACCTGGCCCGAACTGAGGGAGTTGACCTCCGGACGATAGGCCTTGATCTGCGCCATGGTGCAGGGCTCCCAGCCCCAGGCATGGTCGATGAGCAGTTCGGCGTTGACGCCAAAGAGGCGGTAGAGCAGCTCCTCGTCGACCAACGACTGGCGGGCCACGTCGCCCATGGTGTTCATGCCGTGGGCCTGCAGCTTGCGGCTGATGCCGCGTCCCACGCGCCAGAAGTCGGAAAGAGGGGTATGGGTCCAGAGCTGTCGACGGTAGCTCTGCTCGTCGAGCTCGGCAATACGCACCCCGTCGGCGTCGGGTGGCAGGTGCTTGGCCTCGATGTCCATGGCCACCTTGCAAAGGTAGAGGTTGGTGCCGATGCCGGCGGTGGCGGTGATGCCGGTCTCGCGCAGCACGTCGCGTATCATGCGCAGGGCCAGCTCGTGGGCCGTGCAGCGGTAGGTGTCGAGGTAGTGGGTGGCGTCGATGAAGACCTCGTCGATGGAGTAGACGTGGATGTCCTCGGGGGCGATGTAGCGGAGGTAGACCTGATAGATGCGGGCGCTGTAGTCGAGGTAGAAGGCCATGCGGGGCTTGGCGGCGATAAAGTCCACCTCGAGGTCGGGGCGGGCCTTGAGCTCGGGGTCGCTCACCGACTTGCCGCGGAGGATTCCCTCGGGCGAATGGTAGAGGCGGTCGCGATTCACCTCCTTGAGGCGGTGCAGCACCTCGAACAGCCGGGCGCGACCGCCGATGCCATAGGACTTCAGCGAGGGCGATACCGCCAGACAGATGGTCTTGTCGGTGCGCGAGGTGTCGGCCACCACCAGGTTGGTGGTGAGCGGATTGAGCCCCCGCTCCACACACTCCACCGAGGCGTAGAACGACTTGAGGTCTATGGCGATAAAACAGCTCATTGCAGGTGCAAAGGTACAACTTTTTTCGCTACCGGTGTCAGATTTCAGGCAAAAAGCGGGTATTATATTGGTACATAACACCCAAAAAGTATACCATCATGAAGAAAAGAACCCTGACGACCTACCTGCTGATGGCAGCATTGACAGCCCTGACGGTGGCCTGCGAGCCCGATGGGCCCACCACAACCACCGACACCACCCCATCCAGTACACCGGAGCCTACGGCCGCCGACCTGCTGATCGGCCGCTGGAACCTGGTGATGATGGACGGACGTCCACTCTCGAGCGGTCTCTACAGCATTGATGAGTACCGCGCCGACGGCATGTACATCAACACAACGGGACACACCAGCTACGGCACCGTCCTCAGCGACAGCACCCGCTACCGGGTGGTCGGCGACAGTATCTTCTACGAAAGCGAAGGTTGGGGCGCCGAGGAAATAGTCTTCCTCGACAGCCTCAACCTTGCGAAGCGTAGCGACGTAGCGCCCTACGGCATCATCCGCAGCGACTACGAGCGGATGTAGGGCTACTTAAAGGCGTTCTCACTGAGGCCATGGCCGGAGAGTGCCAGGTCTTTCATGTAGCCCGGCACCTCGCGGCCCAAGTACTTGTCCACGTAGAGCTTGGCCAGATACTGGCCTAGCATGAAGCCGTGGCCACGGAGACCGGTGAGCAGACCCACCTCGGGATCGACGATGTAGCGCGGCTCGGTGTAGCGACCGGCCCAGCAAGCGAGGAAACTCACATCCTTGAGGCTGGGCAACCACTCGGCGAAGACCTGGCTGACGATCTCGAGGAACTCGCGGCTGTTGTACTTGATGTTCTGACGTGTCTCGTAGGCGTCGGTGTCGGGGCTGGCGCATCCGATGATCTGACCCGTGTGTTCAAACTGCTGACCGTAGACGGCGCTGAAGCCCTTGTAGTGGCGACGGTCGATGATCATGTCCAGCGGTCCGCCGTTGGGGCCCATCATGGGCAGGCGGCGAGTGATGAATGCCTGGTGCTTGACGGGATAGAGGCCGGTGTCGATGCCGAGCATGTCGGTGAACTTCTCGGCGCCCCAGCCCATGGCATTGACGAAGTGGTCGCACTCGTACTCGATGTATTTTCCTTCATGGTTGCGCACCAGGGCCACCACCTTGTCACCTTTGCGCCAGACGCTGAGCAGCTCGGTGTCCTCGTAGTAGCGTCCGCCGAGCGAGGTGCCGATGCCACGAATATAGTCGATGACGCGGCCGGGCGTAGCCTGCCAGCAGTCGCGCGTGATGAGGGCGTGGCTATAGGTGGTGCGGCTGTCGTCCCAGAGGGGCGAGATCTCACGCTTGAAGTCCTTGCGATCGATCATATAGGCATCACTCCAGGCGCGGCTGGCGTCGAGGGCGCGGTAGGTGGCGTCGTCGTGAACCAGGTTGACGTAGTGGGTGGGCTTGTAGTTGATGTTGTGTACGGCCTGTATCTGCTTGAAGATCTCGTGGCTGTGCTGCGCGATATCGGCAATGTCAGGGTTGGAGAAGGCCGGACGACCGCCGCCGATGTTGCGCCACGAAGCCCCACGACTCCAGTTGACCATGACCGGTTTGAGGCCCGCTTCGGAGAAGTAGCGGAAGAGGCCGCTGCCCGCGATGCCGCCGCCGGCGATGAAGACGCGCACCTCTTCGTGCTGCACGTCGTTGTGCTTCGGGAAGACGTAGACCTCCTTGCGACCCTCCGTGTAGACATCGCCCAGGCTAACCTGGTTGCTCAGCGGGGCGCGCGGCGTGGCGTCGCCGGTGAGTTCGATGCCGTGCGAGCGCAGAAACTGCCGCGCACGGGCGATGCAGCGCTTGCCGCGGCAGGGGCCCATGCCCATGCGGGTGATGTGCTTCAGCTCGTCGACCGAGATGTATTTGCGGTCGCCCACCGCCTCGAGCAGCTGGTCGTCGGTGATGTCCTCGCAGTGGCAAATGTAGGTGGGCTCCTTCGCGGACTGCGGACAACCGGCAGTCGCAAGCGCCGACGGGAAGCAGTCCTTGAGGATGAAGCCCTTGACGTCGGTCATCCGGCCGTCGACCCGGGCCACGTGCACGCGCGCCACGTTGGTCTTGTTCTCCTTTTTGAGCACCTTTTCCACCACGCCTTCGCCGATGGGCCGGCCGTTGTTGTCGACCAGATAGACCTCGACACCCTCCTCCACTTCGTACTCGACGGGCAGGAAACACCACTGCTTCTGCATGTTGTAGCCGAAGATAGCGAGGCCGGGGCAGTGGTTGACGCACTCCATGCAGCCGATGCACTTGTCGTAGTCCACCGTGGGGGTGCTGGAGGTGGTGGGCTTGCTGATGGCCCCCTGCGGGCAGGAGAAGGTGCAGGGGTTGCAGGCGAAGCCGTAGAGGCAGTCGAGCTGCACGAAGGGTCGCGCCGCCATGCGCTCGGCGCTGGGCAGGTCGGGCCGCTCCTTGAGGCGCACGGGGTGCTGCTGCGAGTCGATATACTGGCGCGAGAGGTCGAGGTATTCGTCGTAGTTGTAGCGCAGACCCGCCTCCTGAGCAATCTCGTAGGCGGCCTGACGACCACGCAGCACGGCCGAGGTGCCCTCGCCGATGCGCACAGCGTCGCCGGCGCCATAGACGTGGTGGCCAAAGAGTTCCTTGCCCTTGATGAGCAGTTGGTTGTCGGGCGTAAGGCCGGTGCAGATGTTGATGATGTCGATGTCGTCGACCACCTGCTCGGTGCCGGAGATGGCCTTGAAGTTCTCGCACTGCGCGATGACGGCGCCGACGACGCCGGTGTGGTCTGCGTTGGGCAAGGCGCGCACGAGGGTGTAGCCCGTCATGATGGGGATGCCAAGGCGGCGCACCCGGTTGGCCTGCACGGGGAAGCCGCCCTCGCGGGGCTGCGCCTCGATGATGGCCCGTATGGTGGCCCCGGCCTGCACGGCCTGATAGGAGGTGAGGTAGCCGATGTTGCCGGCGCCCACGGTGAGTACCCGCTTGCCCAGCAGGGTGTGCTCCTGGTTCATCATCTTCTGGAAGACGGCGGCGGTGTAGACGCCCGGCAGGTCGTCGTTCTCGAAGGGGGGCATGAAGGGGACGGCGCCGGCGGCGACGACGAGGTGCTGCGCATCGATGTAGGCCATCTCGCCGGTGGCCATGTTCTTCACCGCCACGCGGGGCCCCTCGAGGATGTCCCACACGGTGGTGTTCAGCAGGATGCCCTCCTGGTCCGCTCCGGCCAGGGTGCGGGCGATGTCCAAGCCGCGCATGCCGCCGTACTTCTTCTCGCGCTCGAAGAAGAAGAACTGGTGGGTCTGCATGTTGAACTGGCCACCGATGCGGGGATTGCTGTCGACCACGATATTGTCGATGCCAAAGGCGTTCAGTTGCTCGCGGCATGCCAGGCCCGCGGGGCCGGCGCCGACGATGACGACCTGGGTCTTGTAGACCTTCAACGCCAGGTTCTCCTGCGGCCGCTGGGGAGGATTGAAAGTAACACCCGGAAGGTCGGCCTCGTGGGTGATGGAGCGTACCTCGCGGACGCCGTCGACCGGCGTGATGCAGATGCGGCGCACCACGCCGTCGACCAGCATCTCGCAGGCACCGCACTTGCCGATACCGCACTCCAGCGAGCGGTTGCGACCGCTGAGCGAATGGCTATGTACCGGATAACCAGCCTCGTGCAACGCCTTGGCAATGGTGTAGCCCTTATAGCCACGAACGGGTTTTCCCTCATAGAGGAATTCGACCTCCTCGCCTGCGGGGATGTCGAGAATGGGGTGTTTCTCAATCTTGTACATATCGTATCTTGTTATAGATTAATAGCTTGTGCTAATATGGACAAATCAGTTGATCAGCACAAAGGTAGAAACATTATTGATAAAATGCAACTTTTTTTATCAACAATCCCCATTTTTAACACTATCGACTCCTCGCCATCGCAGCATCCCCTCTGCATCATCTCTGCATCCCCTCTGCATCATCTCTGCATTCCCCCAGGCATCATCCAGGCATCATCTAGGCATCATCTAGGCATCATCTAGGCATCATCTAGGCATAAAAGCCTCTTTTTTGCATGGTGGAAGCCGGGATGGTCACTCGACGACGGTCAGCATCTGGGCGGGAGCCGTGGCGCGGAACTCGGGGGCGTACATGCACTGCATGGTGACCGGCCCGCTGAGGAAGCGGCCCGGGTTGGTGACGTAGACCTCGTACTCGAACCAGTACTTGCCTTTCTCCAGCCGCTCGATGTAGCAGCGGGTGTCGGTCTGGTTGACAGTGATGTAGTAACTCAGCCCGTCATTCCAGCGCCAGCCGGCCTGCGTGCTGAGGGGCTCGACGCACGAGGGGCGCCCGTCGACGAGCTCGAGGTACTCCATCGCGCGGTCGCACTGGATGTCGACACGCACCCGCACCTTGTCGCCCACATGCAGGCTGGATTTAGTGGGGAGTGGGGAGTGGATAGTGGGGAGCGCTTGACCCCGTGTGCTATCCACTACACACTCCCCACTACCCACTAAACTATAGGTGCGCTTGACCTTGATGCCCATGTCGCTGGAGGGTATCTTGTCCATGTCGTCGGCAAACTGGTAGTAGACGGCGCCCCAGGCGATGCCGTCGTCCGGCTTGCGGATGATGATGTCGCTGCTGCCATGGGCGCGCAGGCTGTCGAGGGCCGGGCCCGACCAGCGCTGCTGGCGGTAGCCTTCGAGGCCGGTGGCCTCAGCCGTCATGGGCTGGCCGAAGACCTGGATAGTGGGTAGTGGGTAGTGGGTAGTGGGTAGCATTTGACCCCGTGTGCTACCCACTGTCCACTCCCCACTACCCACTCCTACCGTCAGTGCCTCGATGGCGTGGGTCGTGGCGCGGTCGTTGCCCCAGTGGGTGGTCTGCTTCTGCTTCAGGAGCCACTGCTGCATCTGGCCGATGGTCTGGCGGTCGTCGGGGGTGATCTCGGCGAAGGCCTGGATCAGCAGGGCCTGCGTCTCGACGGGACGCTGGTACCAGCACCAACCGCTCCGATTGTCGCGCCAGTAGAGGCCCATCTCGTCGCTGGTGAGCGCCTTCTCCTTCAGGCGGCGCAGCAGGTCGAGGGCCTCCTTGCGGTCGCCGTGGCGGTGGAAGATGAGGGCCAGCTGGGCCTGGGTGTAGAGGTTCCCGTAGTCCTTGTAGCGCTTCAGGGCGTTGTCGTAGTAGAAGCGGTAGGCCTCGGTCTTCGCCTTGCCGTAGAACGAGCGGGTGTAGAGGTAGTCGATATTGGTCGGCTCCCACTTGTAGCCCTTCTTGAGGTAGGGCTTGATGTAGCGGTCGTAGTGGGCCTGCTGCTCGCGGTCGATGTAGTGGAGTCCTCGAGACTTCAGGTCTTCGAGACTTCGGGTCTTGATGTCTCGAAGTCTTGAAGTCTCGAAGTCTTGAAGTCCGGCCAAGTCTTTCATCACCTGCTGCGTCACCCACAGGCTGCTCTTGCCCTCGGGCATCCAGCTCCAGCCGCCGTCGGCATTCTGGCGTTCGGTCAGCTGGTGGGCGGCCTCGGCCAGTTGCTTGTCGAGGCGTGCGGTGTCAAAGTAGTTCTTCACGGCCGCCATCTGGTCCTCCTCGGCCAGGGCGGATCGCACCCACGGCGTGGCCTGCAGCAGGGTCTGCTTCACGTCCTCGTTCATCCGCAGACGGCTGTCGCGGTTCTCGCCGAGTTTCTCCTGCTTCTCCAGGTTGCCCAGGACATCCAGCCGCTTCAAGATCTTCCGTCCGAGGGTGTTGATGTGCAGCTGGCTGGCGAGGTAGGTGGTCGAGGGGTTCTCCAGGTCGCCGAGGTAGGGCATCGCCTTGACGGCCAGCCACAGGGGGCTGCCGGTCACCTCGGCGGCCACCAG
>OCVV011355902.1_pt1 | contig 10338 bp, 9 predicted proteins | sample 1539721 | NCBI WGS metagenome assembly OCVV01 (sample SAMN02144230, study PRJEB22623) | gut metagenome | biome: sheep rumen | host: Ovis aries | place: New Zealand
TAATAGGAATGGGCTTGCAGATGGAAGACCATTACCAGGGAATCGTTGAGTTTACCAACGAGAAACTGTCAAGCCTGCTGTCCACCGTGGAAATATCGGCCAACAACAACGTGGACGAGCTGGAGCAGAACCTGGGCAGTCCGAAGGAGGTGTTTGACGCCCTGGCCAGGGAACTGCAGCTGAACCCCCATGTAACGGGGCTCGGCTTTGCGTTCGTCCCTGATTACTTCCCGTCGCAGGGGACATACTTTGAGCCGTATGTGAAACAGGAGAACGGAGAGATTGTCCAGCGGCAGATCGGCGGTCCGGACCACGATTACTTACTGGCCGAATGGTACACAAAAACGGTGGAATTGGACGCCGGGCACTGGTCAGACCCTTACGTAGACAACGAAGGCGCCCATGATATGTTGTGCACGTATGCGCTTCCCGTGAAAGACAGCAAGGGCAAACTGGCGGGCGTTTTGGGGACAGACATTTCTTTAGGATGGCTGCGCGACCAGCTGGCAGAGAATGACAGGAAAGAAAACGAGCGTGCGCGCCGCTCCGACAATACTGCCACACCCGACGGCGAAGATTCCCGCATCTACAGTTTCATCATCGGCCGGTATGGAGAGTACCTGGCCCATCCCGACGAAGACAGGGTCTTGGTAGACCATTTTTACCGCCATCTGGATTCCGAAATCAGCGCTGTCAAGAACCGCGAACTGGTTCAGTCCATGATTGACGGGGAACGCGGCAATACCAATGTCGTCATAGACGGAGTGAAATCCCATATTCTCTATGCTCCGCTGGTGCGCACCGGCTGGTCCATGGCCATTGTGGTGCCCATAGAGATGATCTACACGCCGGGGGTGGCGATCGGCCTGGTGATCTTATTTTTACTCATGGTGGGGCTGCTCATCGTCAGCTTCATGTGCCGGCGTATTATCCGCAAGGCGACCCGCCCGCTGACGTATCTGGCCCAGTCGGCCGGAGAAGTGGCCCAGGGCCATTTCGATACGCCGCTGCCGGTTATCCGCTACAACGATGAAATCCGTCAGCTGCGGGATTCCTTTGCCAATATGCAGCAGTCGCTGGGCGAATATATCCAGCAGCTTACCAGCGCCACGGCCAGCCAGGCCGCTATGGAAAGTGAACTGGATATTGCCCGGGACATCCAGATGTCCATGCTTCCGAAGACTTTCCCGCCGTACCCGGAAAGAAGCGACATCGACCTTTACGGGCAGTTGACCCCGGCCAAGGCCGTGGGCGGAGACCTCTATGATTTCCACATCCGGGACGAGAAACTGTTCTTCTGCATCGGCGACGTGTCCGGAAAAGGCGTGCCGGCATCGCTGGTCATGGCCATGACCAGCGCCCAGCTCAGGACCATGTCTTCCGGAGAAGACCATCCCGGACGGATTGTAAGTACCTTGAACAAGGCCGAAGCCTCCCGCAACGAGTCCATGATGTTTGTGACCCTGTTCGTCGGTGTCCTGGACCTGAAATCCGGCAAACTGCAGTACTGCAACGCCGGCCACAACGCCCCGATACTCATAACTCCGGACGGCGATGCCGTCTTTCTCCAGGTAGATTCCAACTTGCCTGTAGGCGTAGTGCCGGAGTGGTCCTATACGGTGCAGGAAATGATTTTGGCACCGGGCAGCGCCTTGCTGCTGTACACCGACGGCTTGTCGGAGGCAGAGAACCCGGAACAAGCCTTATTCGGTGAAGACCGTATCTTGGAAACCCTCCGCGGCGCCACTTCCACAGACCCTACCGCGCTGGTTTCCCGATTGACAGACGCCGTGCACCATTTTGTCAACGGAGCCGAACAAAGCGACGACCTCACCCTGCTGGCCATCCGCTACAGGTAGCGAACGGTTCATTTCCAGAATGCACAAAAAACGGCTCCCAGATACCTGGAAGCCTTTTTTGTGCGGAGAGGACGACCCCAGAACGAAAAGTTTTCTCTAATTTTGATGGATTTCATATGGTTTTATAACTGCTTGATTTATTGTAAAATAAATGCTTTATTGTTCGGTGTTATTTTCTTCGGTTTTGTTTGATAATCCAAAAAATGGGTGTAAATTTGGGTGTAAAAATCCAAAGAGATGTCTATAACCATCACGCATCGCATAAACAAAGGGATAGTACCCAGAAAAGGACGAACCGACCTGCAAATCCGTCTTCGTATCACGTATTGTGGAAACCGGTTGGACCTTTACCCCGGCTTAACCATTGAAGCGGACAAGTGGATTGACACGGCATTGGTGAATGGGGAACTTGTGGATGTGCAGCAAGTGAGGAAGGGCTGCAAATCATCACAGGGATATACTGCAACGCAAATCAACAATGCGTTGGACGAGAGGGTTAAGTTCGTGGAGAAACTCTTTGAGGAATATGAGGAGAGCGAACACACGCCCACCCCGGAAGAAATACGAGACCGGTTCAACTCACGTTTTACTGCCGTGATTACGAGGAAGGAAACGTTCTTCACCATCTTTGACAAGTTTATGCGGAAACAGGGAAAAGATGCGAATTGGCAGAGTGCGACCTACGAGAAGTTCCGCAACGTAAAGAACCACTTGAAGAACTTTGACAAAAAACTGACCTTTCAAAAACTTGATGCAGAGGGACTTCTACGATACAGAGACTTTCTGTGGGAAACCGAGAAACTGAACAATGCCTCTACGAATAAGCAACTGGATTTCGTTCATCAGTTCTTGTCGTGGGCAGAGAAGAACGGCTACTGCAAGACGAACTTCAAGGACTTCAAAGCAAAAATGAAGACATTGGAGAAGGACATCTTCGCTCTCACGGATGAAGAACTGGAACTGATGAAAAACTATGTGTTCAATGACGAGGAGGATAGGTATCACACGCTTGAATACACAAGGGATTGCTTTGTGTTCTCGTGTTATACCGGGTTGAGGCATAGCGATATTTTCCGTTTAACCAAGGAACAAGTGGATTACGATGGTAAAATGGTGTCAATTCCCGTGAAGAAAACCCGAGACTTTGTTAAGGTCCCTTTACACGAGGCGGCGATGGAAATCCTCCTGCGGTATAAGGATGAGATTTTTGACGGGAACCGGGCACTGCCGATTTTAACGGACCAGAAGTGCAACAAGAACTTGAAGACCATCGGCAAGAAGTGCGGATTGGTTGAGCCGAGGACAATTCACAAACTTGTGGGGACAACGGAGACCACGGAAACGAAAAGCAAGTACGAGTACCTTTCGTTCCACTGCGGACGAAGGACGTTCATTAGCCGGATGCTCTCTGCCGGTGCTGCTCCCGCTGTCGTAATGTCTATAACTGGACACAAGAAATACGAAGCGATGCGTCCCTACATCCGCATTATGGACCCAGCGAAGCGAGAAGCCATAGACAAACTGAAATGATATGATAGCCCACGGCTGTGAAGTCCTGGGCTACAACTTTTCGTCATCCAACCGAACTATTCACGCCAACCATACTATTTATTCATTGGAAGCCGGAACCGATTTGGGTTTCCCGGATTTTTTTTGTATATTCTATATGAATGATAGTGAAGCACTTGACGTGGATGGAAAGTGCAGAAGAATAAGAGAAAACGGACCTGACCTGCCTGCGGAGTTTCCACGTCCTCCAATGGCATCTCGGGTCCTTTGATATTACAATGAACGAAAATGAACAGACGTTAAGTTTTGTGATGTACGAGAGTTTCTTTGAGGCAGCGGATGAACTGCAACTGGACTATACGTCCCTTGGTGAGTTCGTGGCTCGTTTGAGGGATTACGTCATCTACGGAGAGGAACACCGGAGCGAAGATGGAAAGGTCAATGCCCTACTCGCTCTGGCAAAACCGCTTGTGAAGGCATCAGCCAACAGGCACAAGAACGCAGTGAAAGGTGGAGACCACGGCAACAAGGGTGCAGACTATGGTCATCTTGGAGGCAGACCACGCACCGGGGAGACCAAGGAGGAAGCCAATGAGCGGAGACGGAAAGAGAGGGAGTTGAAGGAACAGGAGCCGGTGCAGGAACCTCAACCGGTAGCAAAACCCCAACCTGCCGTAGAAACCCGTGAAAACCCGAAAATAAACCCGAACGAAAACCCGGAAAACCCCCTTAATGTAAATGACAAGTTGAATGAAAAGTTTAATGTAAATGAAAACTATAATGATAATTTGAAAGATAATGTTGAGAAATATGAAGAAAAGAAAAGTATAGATTACTATATTGAACTATTCCTTAACTACAATTACCATTTCAATTACAATTTGTTGATAAATGAAAAGGATTTGTTCTATGAGAAGTACAAGTATCCTGTGGATAAGTTGAGGGAGAATATCGTAAAGGGAACGGGTATTCCAATTTCTGTTGAAGCAACTCTCTGTTATTTACTTGAATATCTACAACTTACAAGAGGATTACAATAACAAAAGGGAAAGGTGGCTTCGCCATCTTGCCCTTACGGGTTTCTCTCAATGACTTTCGTAGTTGTTGTTGAGGAGGGAGGGGTTATCCATACAGGGAGCAGAGCGACACAAACATAGCGTAGCGATAGCACTCCAACGAGTATTCCTCTGTTTGACGCCTTGGAGTGGCGGAGTAAGGTGGAGTTCCGCCACGCCGCCGCCCCGTCCCCGGCTGTAAGACTTCTGTGGAAAGTATTACGATTGTTATATAAACAACTGGTTATCAGCATTTTAGTCAATCATATTCGGGGGCTTGGGTGAGACTTTCACCGGTTTCCATCAAAAGTCTTACAGATTATCGCAGACCATCTCGCTCAAAAATCGTATATTTGTAAGTTATGTGATTTCATAAACTTATGGCTAATTCAGTCCTTGGTGCAGCAAAACTAGCGAAGAACGACGAGTTCTATACGCAGTACTACGATATAGAGCGAGAGGTCAATGCCTACGTTGAGTATAACCCCGATGTGTTCCGGGGCAAGACTATCCTCCTGCCGTGCGACGACCCGGAGTGGAGCAACTTCACCAAGTACTTCGCCCAGAACTTTGACCGGTTTGGCTTGAAGCGGCTCATCAGCACGAGTTATGCCCCAGAGAGCAAAAGATACAAGGTCTATGAGCCGACACTCTTTGAGATGGAAGACCCCAAGTATGACGAGGACAAGACGAAGACCAACGGCAAGATATTCGTGCTTGACAGGGACAAGACTGGGGATGGACGGATTGACGTGAATGACTTGGACTGGGATTACCTTGAAGGAGACGGGGATTTCCGCAGCGATGAAGTGAAGCGTCTCCGGGATGAGGCGGACTTCATCATCACCAACCCGCCGTTTTCCCTATTCCGTGAGTTTCTGGCTTGGATTGTTGAAGCGAACAAGCGTTTTCTCATCATTGGGAATATGAACGCCATTACCTACAAGGAGGTTTTCCCACTGATTATGGAGAACAAAGTATGGCTTGGTGCTACTGGGAATGGAACGGATATGGTGTTCGCCGTGCCGAAAGGGACCGAGGTTAAGGAACAAGACCGACAGAAGGCAGCACGCTTGGGGTACGTGGGTGATTACACGAGACTTGGAAACTCGTGTTGGTTTTCCAGCATTGACCACGGGAAGCGACATCAGCCCTTGCCGCTGATGACGATGGCAGACAACATCAAGTTCAGCCGACACAAGGAAATCCGGGGACACGATTACCAACGATACGACAACTATGATGCGATTGAAGTTCCCTACACGGATGCTATACCCGGAGATTATGACGGAGTGATGGGCGTACCGATTTCGTTCCTTGACAAGTATTGCCCAGAGCAGTTTGTGATACTAGGCATTACAAAGACTTGGTTTGGCGGTGCAAGCAAAACCTATGGGGAACAGATACAGGTAAGTGATGGAGCACGAAGCCGTGTGTCAAAACTCAATGATGGAGCAGCGATTGAAAAGGCAGAAGTACCTACGGGGACGTACTACATTGTGGAGGGAAGAATGTTTATCCAGGTCTATGCAAGAGTTTTAATTCGGAAGGTGTTATAAATCAACGTATTATGAAGACAACGCTACTCACTGACGTTTCCGTGGAGGACATCTGCAAGGGTTTCGTGTATAACGAACTGGAAGGCAAGGGGCTTTTCGGTTGGGGTGGGAAACTGACCATCCAGCCGGAATATCAACGGAACTACATCTACGCAGATGGCAAGAAGGACGTAGCAGTCGTGCGGTCCTTAATGAGCGGCTACCCTCTTGGGCTGATTTACTTCGTTAAGACCGCAGATGGTCGGTACGAGGTCCTTGACGGGCAGCAGCGGATTACCAGTTTCGGTCGGTTCCTTACGGGAAAACTGGCGATTAAGGATGCCAACGGGATGGAGCAGTATTACGATGGGCTTGCGGATGACTTGAAGGATAGGATTTCTGGGGCAAAACTGACCATCTACGTCTGTGAGGGCGAGGAGAGCGAAATCAAGGAGTGGTTCAAAACCATCAACATCGCCGGTGTCCCCCTCAACGAGCAGGAACTACTGAACGCCATTTACTCCGGCACGTTTGTCTCGGCGGCGAAGGAGGAGTTCTCCAATAGCCAGAACGCCAACGTACAGAAGTGGAGTGCGTACATCTCCGGCAGCGTGAATAGGCAGGATTTCCTACGAACGGCACTGGACTGGGTGAGCAAGGGGAACATTGACGGCTATATGAGCAAACATCGGTTTGACACGAACATCAACGAACTGAAAACCTACTTCAATAGTGTAATAGATTGGATTTCAGGCGTTTTCAGCGATGTTGAGAACGAGATGCGTGGCTTGGAGTGGGGACGGCTCTACGAGACCTACCACAAGACCCCTTACGACCCCGTTGAGGTTTCCAAGAAGGTGCAGACCCTACTGGCAGACCCCTATGTGAAGAACAAGAAGGGCATCTTTGAGTATATCCTTGGTGGTGAGCAAGATACAAAACTACTGGACATCCGCATCTTTGAGGAGAACACGAAGCGGTCGGTCTATACGATGCAGACCAAGACGGCGAACGAACTGGGTGTGTCCAACTGCCCTCTCTGTGCGATGGGACACGAAGCCAACCGCACCCGGATATGGAAACTGAACGAGATGGATGCAGACCACGTTTCCGCTTGGAGCAAAGGCGGGGCGACCGACATAACCAACTGCCAGATGCTCTGCAAGACCCACAACCGGGCGAAAGGCAACAAGTAGCAGTACAAGTCAATAGCGAAGCGGCTCCCCGGAGAAGGGAGCCGTTTTCGTTATAGAAGGTCGTAAGTGTCCATCATCACTCTTGGTGTCAAGCCGATATAAGCCCTCGTGATTGAAGGACTTGAATGTGAAAACATCTGGCTCAACCGGATAAGTGCGTCCTCGCTCTTGTCCCCAGCCATCTTGTATATCCTCGTGGCGAAGGTTTTGCGGAGGGTGTGCGTGGAGAAGTGGGTGATGTTCAGCCGGTACTTGACCCGGATGCCCTTGAACATCACGTTGAGGCGATTGGTGGTATAGGGTTTCCCGTACTTGGAGATGAACACAAGGTCTGCGGTGTGCTTGGGTCGCATCTTGGCATAGCACCGCTGGATATGCTCTTGGAACCCCCGATTGACTTTGATGATGCGGCGTTTCCCGGTCTTTTTCTCGTGGATGATAAAGGTGTCTCCGGCAAGGAGTTCGTTCCAAGTAAGTCGCAGGATGTCGCTGATGCGGAGACCGAAGTAGATGCCGCAGCCGACAAGGAGCGAGAGGGTGAAGTTCCCGTCATCGTACAGGCGGGTCATCAGGTTGTTTGCCTCGTTCCACTCCAAGGGCTCGGCGGTCGTGTAGGAACCTTTGACACTCATAGTTGGTGGTTTTGTGGGGAGCCATCGCAAGGATAGCCCCCCGAGTTGAACTTACGACAGGACCGCTACGAGGTTTTCCCAGCGGAAGGAACGGAAGCCGCCCTTTTCCATATCCCAGTAGCAGGTGCAGCCCCAGGTCTCCGGGCTTTCGCCTCTGCCGTTGATGTGCTTTCCGCAGAGAGTAGGGTTGAGAGTGCCGAACGCCTCACGGACAGAGCCGTCTTTCTTGGCATAGATGAAGCGGCAACCGGAGGTGGAACGCATTTGGCGTTTTGCCTCCTCAATGAGAAGGGCTTTGGAGGTTCCCATCAGGGCGGAGCCGGTCTTGGCGGTGATGACGTTGATGTGGCGTGCAACGAGAGCGTTGTTGGTGGCGGTGATGATGGTGGTCATATCCTTGTGTGTTTGTTGGTTGAACTTCGTTTGTTTTACTGATACAAAGATATGACATTTATTTAATATATGCAAATATTTTATGACTTTTTTTGAATACTTGTCATATTTTCTTATCTTTGCCGGAAACAAGACACTCTATGGCACAAGAAAGACAAGTCATTCACCTTCAACGAGGAGATGAGCATCACTACTTCGGCTCTGTCGCAGCGATGTACGACCATTTCTCCAAGGACGAGATTGGGATTTCCTACGGCTCCCTCCGCAACTACGGATTGTCCCCCGAAAAGCCGTATAGAAACGAGAAAACGGGTGTTATCATCCGTGTCGGCGTGTTGATTGCGAAGGAGGGGAACCGGGGGCGGAAGGTCGGGCAGTAGTTCGCCTCATCCGTTTCTTCGGCTTCGCTTCGGGCGGCACGGATGCATACAGATTTTCCAGCCAGTCCAGTATCAGCGGTGCAACTGCCAGCACGCTCTTGTAGTCTGGTTGGAGTAGCGAGAAGACCTGTTCCCGTCCAACGTAATACACGTCCAGCAGAAACGCCTGATTATCATTGGAATACTCAAAGTAGCACGGAAACTCGTAGAACGGGATTTTGTAGAAATGGTCCTTGCTATTCAGTACCCTGTCCCAGATGAGCCCTGCCATAACCTCTTGGGGTGTCATCTGTTCCTGCCGTTTGATTGCCTCAATATGCTTGAACATCCTACTCGCCCTCCTCAACACTTAACCAGTACTTGCGTAGTCCCTTGCTAATGCGTCTGCATACGTCCTTGGGCTTACGGCGTCCCCTTAATGCTGCCGAAATCTTCGCTCTCGTCTCCGGGGACAGATGACGAGTTGTGCGTTTGTATTCTTTTATCATAACTTGTTGTTTTTCATATAAATAGTTGGTTGGGATGGAAAGTATGGAAGGAAGCCCTTTTTTGAGGCGATTTTTTGCCGGAAAATCTTTTTGACGAATTGTTGGCACGGGGGGACATATCTCCACCGGGAACCGGACGGGAGGGGGTTCAGCCCGGGTTAGAGGGACACAGAAACGGCTCGCACAAGGCATTTCCCGCCCGTTTCAACCACTCAAACCTTACGTGTAATAAACTTACCGCTCTCTGGCTTGAAACGCCGCAGAGGGCACGAAATAGCCCGAAACGAAGCAAGGAAATAGACGTTGAACGTTTCATTTCCGGGATACACATTCCCCATTTCACAAAACATTTCGTAATTTTGCTGACAAATGAGGATGGATATGGAAAACAGCGTTGAAATATACCTGACGGAACTTGCCAAGTGTGAAATCTCCCGGAACGACACGCCGGGTTCCCCTTATGATGGTTTGCAGTTGAACGGGAAGTTCCTCTACGACTATTCTACGACTATGAATGCTCTGTACGATGCTTTCCGGGTATCCCTCTGTGCCAGCGTAGGGTCTTTACAGATTACCGACTTCGCCAAGATTTCCAAGATACTTGATGTTTGCAACAAGAATATTCGGCAACTGGAAGTTGGGTGTGCTATTGGTAAAACTCCGTTCCTGCGTTTGGCATTGGATGATTACACGAGGCAGGTTGAAAGGTGTTCGGCTCTCGTTGAGGACGTAAAATTGTTCAAGTTGGGACAAGGACAAGCCACGTCGCCTGTCGTCATCACAAAGCCCGATACCGCATCTCCTGTTCAGCCAGACGAAGAAATGCAGGTGGAGCCAGTGGAGGACCCCAGGGAAGCAGAACCGAAACAACCAAGGAGAAACTTCAACGAAACAAACACATCTCATCCGGGAGAGTACTGGGGATACAAGGAAATGGAGAAAGGTGAAGGAATTGCCCACTCTACCGCTTGGAGCATTGTAAAAAATCCATACTATTTGCCTGCAATTCGCTTTGTTGGAAGAAATCTTCGTGTGAATATCGCTAAACTCCACGAACTCCAACAGAAAGCCGCTGCCGAGAAGCACAAGCCCATCGGCGACCATCCCAAGAGAACCAGAAAATAACCCGCTCCACTGCCCAAAAAATGGGTGTAAGAGCGGGTGTAATGCTTCTAACTGCTTGATAATCAGTTGGCCTTGCGGAGAGGACGAGATTCGAACTCGTGGTACAGAATAACCCGTACGGCAGTTTAGCAAACTGCTGGTTTCAGCCACTCACCCACCTCTC
>OCVV011357935.1_pt1 | contig 10337 bp, 7 predicted proteins | sample 1539721 | NCBI WGS metagenome assembly OCVV01 (sample SAMN02144230, study PRJEB22623) | gut metagenome | biome: sheep rumen | host: Ovis aries | place: New Zealand
GGCATACTGGCGTATGTCAAGGACGACAACACCGCTATGCGGAATTTATCGCAATAAATGTTAAAGTGTTTTAATGATACTTAGTATAATAGGAGCCTTTATCGTTTGCATGAACCTTCCTGTTTTATTCTGTCGATGACGTCAAATACTATCGACGGAGCAAATCAATAATGAAATGCTCTGAGTGAATAAGCGAAGGATGTGTGAATAATGAAGAGGATGATAAGATATGTTTGTATGACGCTCGCGGCTGTGCTGCTGTGTCCGATCATGACGGTATCCTCGCAGGAGGTGCGCCGCACTGTCCATGTCGGCGGTATGCCGTTCGGACTGACAATGTACACCAATGGTGTTGTCGTTGTCAATGTCGATGACAGCTATGATTCCCCTGCCGTTGCCGCGGGCTTGCGCGAGAACGACGTCATCACCCGCGCGAATGACGAGGAGATCACCTCCAACGAACGCCTGCACGAGATCATCGCCTCATCCGAGGGAGCGGATATCGAATTATCTGTGTTACGAGGTAAGAGCCCGCTATCCATGACTTTGACTCCCGAAACGGATGACGACGGCAATTACACGGCAGGCATGTGGATCCGTGACTCGACCGCGGGACTGGGCACGATCACCTATTTTGATGAAAACACCCATTCCTTCGGCGCGCTGGGACACGGCATCTGTGACCGCGACACGGGACTCTTGATGCCGCTGGGCAGCGGTAAGATCGTCAAGGCGAAGATCGGCTCGATCACCAAGGCGAAGAAGGGGATCGCAGGCGGTCTGAACGGCTATATGTCGGACGAAGCCATCGGCGAGATGACGGTCAACAACAGCTTCGGCGTTTACGGCAAGTATACCGCCGAGCCCGAGGGCGAGGAGCTCCCCTGTGCCTTTGACAGCGAGATCGAGACAGGTCCCGCACAGATCATTACCACGCTCGACGACGGAGAATTGCAGAGCTATGACGTTAATATCGAAGGCTTCAATCTCAATGATAAGAGCGGACAGAATTTGATCGTCCGCGTGACCGACGAGGAACTGCTCGACAAGACGGGCGGTATCGTGCAGGGCATGAGCGGATCGCCCATCATCCAGAACGGCCGGCTGATCGGCGCGGTGACGCACGTGTTCATCAACTCGCCCGAAAAGGGCTACGGTATCACCATCGGCAATATGCTGGGCTGCTATGAGCAGTTCGGCGGCGTCAGAGAAGAATCGTAATCATCTATTGTGAGGGTGACTCACTGACGCTCTCAGATAGATGATAGAATCACAAATGGTTCTCTGAGTAAAATAGACTGGACGCACGCGTCTGCGTCACTGTGCTGAGCACCTTGCCGTTACCAACGGACGGCTTCGGGCAGTATCACAAACGTGAGTTTCCTGAAAGAAAAAAAGGATGTGCGCATCCCTGCGAATATTGTCGAATATTTCTTTCGAAAATTTTTATGTTTTCTCTTGCCAAATTTACCAATTTATGGTAAACTCAAAATACAAATTGAAACGGGAGATGTAAAAATGACAGAAAGAATGAAACTCTTGATGACGCAGGAGCCGACTGACAATATGACTGAAATCATGCAAACCCTCGCGCAACACGGCTTTTCGACCGCTTTTTGTATGAAGGACGGCGAAGAGGTGATCAGCCGTATCCAAAGCGAGATGCCCGATGTGGTAATCATGGATCTGTTCATGACCCATATCGACAGTATCGGGGTCATGCGCGCGATCCGCAAGCAAAAGCCCGATAAGCTGCCGATGTTTGTGGTCTACTCGAGCTTTGACAGTCCTGTGCTCGAGCGTGAGGTGATGAGCGCGGGCGCGACGTATTTTGTGCTAAAGCCGTTCAATCTCAGTGATCTGGCAGAGAATATCGTCAGGCTGAGTAAGCGGCAGCGGCAGAGAGCGAAGGGCGGCATCCGACAGATCGGTTACGACAGCAACAGTCTGGAGCTGAAGGTGACGGAGATACTGCACCAGATAGGAGTCCCCGCCCATATCAAGGGCTACCATTATCTGCGTGACTCTATCATCCTGTCCATCGAGAAGCCCGAGATCATCAACGCCGTGACAAAGCAGCTCTACCCCACCGTGGCGAAGAAATATGAGACAACGTCATCGAGAGTGGAGCGCGCGATCCGCCACGCGATCGAGGTCGCATGGGATCGAGGCGACGTCGAGGTGCTCAATTCCTACTTCGGCTACACGATCCAAGGCAGCCGCGGCAAGCCCACCAACAGCGAGTTCATCGCGATGATCTCGGATAAGCTGAGATTACAGATGAAGAACGCGGGATAACAAGCTCGCTTGTCTTTCTGAGGATTAAGCCGAAGAATCTTTTCAAGTAACTCAATCAGTATAAAAACAGAGCCGTCAGGGAATCGTCCGTGACGGCTCTTGCTTATTGACAGAGTTCATCGATGAATGGTATAATAATGTTGAGATTGCCGCGGGCTGACACAAGTGCCGCGCCCTCGCAATGACGAATCATAAATGAAAAGGCGGTGTTAGAATGGCGTTTGATACATTTGATGAAGGCATATCTTTAGGCGGTATGCGGTCGAAAACCGAGATCCGCACCCTGATCTGTTATCTGTTCAAGAGCGTCGGCGTTCCGATGACCAAGGACGCGGTTGTGAACGCGCTGATGGAGAAGGGGCTGGCGAATTACTTTGAGACCAGCGCGAGCTTTGACGATCTCCTGAAAAACGGCAATATCGAGTTGGTTGACGATGAGAAAAAGCGCTATTTCAATACCGACAACGGCAATATGATTGCAACACAGCTTGAGGACACCCTGGCGCCGACCGTCAAGGAGCGTGCGATCGAGTGCGCGCTGGCGCTGTTGAAGCAGGAGCGCGTAGAGAGCGAGAACAAGGTCACGATCGAGAAATGCGACAACGGCTACACCGTCACCTTCCGTATCTCGGGCGGCGACATGGAGCTGCTGAGCTTCTCGCTGTATGTCCCCGATAAGCAGCAGGCGCGGATCCTCAGAAAGAACTTCTACAAGGATCCCGATCTGTACTATTCGGTGATGATCGCGATGCTCACCCGCAACAAGCGCGCCGTGACCGAGATCCTCGACGAGCTCGGATCGGTAATATGAATGAGAAGTTAGGAGTGAGGAGTTAGGAGTTTTGGAACAACTCCTCAACGCAGCACCCTATACAAGTGTATGATTCAAAACACGGACAACAGTACCATCAGCGCAACACCGGGCACGCCCCCTGCCGCTGAGGTCAACAGCGTGAGCTGCGTCACGGGAATATAGACCCCTGTCATGCCCGACAGGAGATCGACGACGCCCAAGGTGAGCAGCCCCACCAATATCGAGAGTAAAGCCCTTTTGAAGGGCTTTTTCTTTTTGGCGGCATAGTGGATGAAGGAAAAGATCAGAAAGGTCGATACAGATACGATAAAGACAAACAGCATAATAACTCCTGCAAAATAGATTTGGACAACTCCCTATCAGTCGTCAGACACGCTTGTCAGGACGACAGCTTCTTTTACCAAAAGGAGCCTTCTTTACTTTGGGTAAAATAAAAAGACTACCGGATTTCTCCGATAGTCTATTCTATGATAGCTTGTGCAAAAATATTATGCCTCGGGAGCAGTAGTTTCAGCAGCCTGCTCGCTGACGGAGGTGGTATCTGTCGCTTCTACGGAATCAGCGGGAGTGGTGTAATAAGCGATGACGTTCAGCGCGATGACAACCGCAACGAACGCAACGGCAAACCACTTGGTTGCGCGTGCGAGGAACGCGTCATAGGAACGAGCCTTGTTCTTGGAGAAGAAGGTGTCCGCACCGCCGGATACAACGCCGATGCCCTGCTGGTTGCCTTCCTGAAGAATGATGATGATGATCAGCGCGATAGATGCGATCAGCAGAACCGCTCCTAAGATAATCTCAACAATTGACATAATGTATCTTTCCTTTCAAAACGACTATTCAGTCGATATACTCAAATGCAAAGATTATTGTATCATACAAATAATCAGATTGCAAGTGTTTTTTTGAGGAATCCCGAAATTAGTTTAAAAAGCGTAGGATAGCGTTGTAGGGTACGGCGCCGGAACACGTGTGTTCGACGTACCGCATGGCAGATGTGTTTGTTTCCTATCTCACGTTTTCGATCACGGAAATGCCCGTCATTCTCGGTACGTCATAAATGCCGTACCCTACGGAGGGGCTGATCTGCTCCGCGTTTAGGTGGCATGTATCGGATAGGTTTCGGGAGGAGCAGCAGTGGCGCTTAGCCAATCACGGATAAATCCGCTCTTGGAGCGCTGTTGCATGGGAGTTGTACGCCAAATCATAGATTTGGACAACTCCTCAAGCCCTCCCCTACAAGATAACTTCCCTATCGTTATATCAGGAACCTAAAGCTATACCGGTATTCGCCATTAAATAAGAGAAAGCTGCTGGGCTTCATCCTCCGCTGAGGGCAAGGCGCCTGCGGCGGGGAGAGTGCGGGTGCGGTAGCGCGAAGGTTTACTGAATCTGCCCTCCGCATACGGCTCGATCGCCATCACGCGGTGACCCTTTCTCAGCTTCATGACCGCTACGCCCTGGGTGTTCTTGGTCGTCTTGGCAGCGATCGCGCCGCTGTGGAAAAGCAGCATACGGCCGTTGGACGAGGTGAGCAGGAACTCGCGGTCGGTTTTGGTGAAGTCGATGCCCGCAAGGGGCGCTTTATCGGAATAGGCGTTGATCAGCTTCTTGCGGTTGGTCTTGGTCTCATATGCCGAGAGCGGCACCTTGGCGATTTTTCCGTTTTCAAAAGCGAAAAGCAGATAGCCGCTGTAGTCCTTGGTCTTTAAGACGAACACAGCTCTTTCGCCCTCGTCCATTCCGAGCCGCGCGGGGATGAACTCGCCGAAGGCGCTCGCCTTGGTGTCGGCGATCTCGCTGACCTTGGTCTTGTAGACCTGACAGCGGTCGGTGAAGAACAGGAGATCGGTGTTGTTGGTGGTCTCGGTGGTATAGACGATCTCGTCGTTCTCCTTGAGCTTTTGCTCGCCGCTCATGCGCAGGGACTGCGGCGTGATCTTCTTGAAATAGCCCTCCTTGGTGAAGAACAGATGCACGGGATAATCGGGGACCTCTTCCTCCAAGCTGACGTCGGCGGGCAGATCGTCCGCATGAAGCAGCGGGCAAAGCCGCTCCTTGCCGTATTTATCGGCGACCGCTTTGAGCTCCTTGACGATGATGGTCTTGACGCGCGCCTTGGAGTTGAGGATCGCCTCGAGCTCCTCGATATCCTTGATGAGCTGTTCGATCTCCGCGGTGCGCTTTAAGATGTACTCGCGGTTGAGATGGCGCAGCTTGATCTCGGCGACATACTCCGCCTGGATCTTGTCGATACCGAAGCCGATCATCAGGTTGGGGACGACCTCAGCCTCCTCCTCTGTCTCGCGCACGATCTTGATCGCCTTGTCGATATCGAGCAGGATGAGCTTCAAGCCCTCGAGCAGATGGAGCTTGTCCTTCTTTTTATTGAGATCGAAGAAGGTGCGGCGGCGGATACATTCGACGCGGAACGCGATCCACTCGTTCAGGATCTCCCTTACCCCCAGTGTCATCGGCACGCCGCCGATCAGCACGTTGAAGTTGCAGGAGAAGCTGTCCTCGAGGGTGGTCATCTTGTAGAGCCTCTGCATCAGCTTATCGGGGTCGGTACCGCGCTTTAGGTCAATGGTGATCTTCATGCCGTCGAGACCTGTCTCGTCACGGATATCGGAGATCTCCTTGATCTTGCCGTTCTTGACAAGATCGATGACCTTCTCGATGATGACCTCGGTAGTCGTGGTCGGCGGGATGTGGGTGATGTCGATGCAATTCTGCTTTTTGTCGTACTCGTAGATCGAACGCACCTTGATGGAGCCGCGACCTGTGCGGTAGACCTCGCGGATCGACTCCTCGTTATAGATGATCTGTGCGCCACCCGAAAAATCGGGTGCGGGCAGGGTCGAGATAATGTCGTGATCCTTGTCGCGGATCAAGGCGGCGGTCGTCTCGCATATCTCCCTGAGATTGAAGGAGCAGATATTGGACGCCATGCCGACCGCGATACCGGTGTTGGCGTTGACTAGCACGGAGGGGAATGACGCGGGCAGGAGGGTCGGCTCCTTCATGGTATTATCGTAGTTATCGACGAAATCGACTGTGTCCTTGTCGATATCCTTGAACAGCTCGTTACAGATGGGGTCGAGCTTTGCCTCGGTATAGCGGGAAGCCGCCCACGCCATATCACGCGAGTAGAACTTACCGAAGTTACCCTTGCTGTCGACATAGGGGTGCAGCAGCGCTTCATAGCCGCGGCTCAGGCGTACCATCGTATCGTAGATGGCGGAGTCGCCGTGGGGGTTGAGCTTCATGGTCGCGCCGACGATATTCGCGGACTTGGTGCGCGCGCCGGTGAGCAAGCCCATCTTGTACATGGTATAGAGCAGCTTGCGGTGCGAGGGCTTGAAGCCGTCGATCTCGGGGATCGCACGCGACATGATGACGCTCATGGCATAGGGCATGAAGTTCTCTTCGATGGTCGAAGCGATACGCTGTTCGACGATATCCCCCGCACCCGCGATCACGCCGTTGGCGATCGGTTTGATATTCGGTTGTTTTGTTTGTTTTTTCTTTGCCATAAACTTTACCTTAAATAATTATATTGGGTGAGGGCGAAGCCCTCCCACCACCATTCACCATTCACCGTTCACCATTCACCGATTAAGATACATCCAGATTATCCGTATAATTCGCGCCGAATTGGACGATGAAGTCCTTGCGCCCCTGCAAGTTGTCGCCCAACAGCACGTCAAAGATCTGCGCCGTGCGCTCGATATCGTCGGGCATGACCTTGATCAGGCGGCGGGTCTCGGGGTTCATGGTGGTCAGGCTCATCATGTCGGGTTCGTTCTCACCCAAACCCTTGGAGCGCTGGATCGTGAACTTCGCGCTGCCGATCTCGTTCAGATATTTTTCCTTTTCCGCCTCGGTGTAGGCGAAATAGACCTTATCCTTCGTTGTGATCTCATACAGCGGCGATTCCGCGATATAGACCTTACCCTCCTTGATCAGATCGGGGGTCAGGCGGTAGATCATTGTGAGCAGCATGGTGCGGATATGGAAGCCGTCCACGTCAGCGTCGGTACAGATGATGACCTTGTTCCAGCGCAGGTTGTCGATGTTGAACGCGTTGATATCCTTTTTCTTCGACTTGGTCTTTGTCGTATCGATCTGCACACCGCAGCCGAGGATCTTGATCAGATCGGTGATGATCTCGCTCTTGAAAATACGGTCGTAATCGACCTTTAAGCAGTTGAGAATCTTACCGCGGATGGGCATGATTGCCTGAAAATCGGGGTTGCGCGCCTGTACGCAGGCGCCCTTTGCGGAGTCGCCCTCTACGATGAAGAGCTCGCGCTCGTCAACGTTCTTGGAGCGGCAGTCGGTGAACTTCGCGATCTTGGCGGTGATATCGATCTTGGCGGTGAGATTCTTTTTGATACTGATACGGGTTTTTTCGGCGCTCTCGCGGGAACGCTTGTTGACCAGCACCTGATTGGCGATCTTGTCCGCCTCGAGGGGATTCTCGATGAAATAGACCTCTAGCTGCTTTTTCAGAAAGTCGGTCATCGCGTCCTGGATGCCCTTGTTGGTGATCGCGAGCTTGGTCTGGTTCGCGTAAGAGGTGACGGACGAGAAGGAGGAGATGACGATCACCAGACAGTCCGCTACGTCGTCATACTTGATCTTGCTCTCGTTTTTATTGTACATGCCCTTGCTCTTGAGATAGCTGTCGATCTGATAGACAAAGGCGTTGCGTACCGCTTTATCGGGGGAGCCGCCGTGCTCGAGCCACGAGGAATTGTGGTAATATTCGGTGACGGAGGCTTTGTTGGAAAATGCCAAAGCGACGTTGATCTTGCACTTGTACTCGTCCTTGTCGTCACGGTCGCGGCACATGCGCTCGCCGCTCCAGCTCTGGACGGTAGTGAAGCCATCCTCCCCGATCAGCTCGCCGACATGATCGGCGATACCGTTCTCATAGTAGAATTCTTCGACGTCAAAGGAACGCCCTGCCTGCTGACGGAAGATGAACTTGACGCCGGGGTTGACGATCGCCTGACGGCGGAGCATCTCGGTGAAGAATTCTTTATCCATCTTGATATCGGTGAACACCTCGAGATCGGGCTTCCAGCGGATCTTGGAGCCGGTGTCTCTGCCGCTGTAATCAACGGATTGCAGACCGCCGACGTTCAGTCCCTTTTCAAAATGCAGGGAGTATTTCTTGTGATCGCGCTTGATCTCAGCGTCCATATATTCGGAGGCAAACTGCGTCGCGCAGAGTCCCAAGCCGTTGAGACCGAGGGAGAACTCATAGTTGCCGCCGTTGTCGTTGTCATATTTACCGCCCGCATAGAGCGTGCAGAACAACAGCTCCCAATTATATTTCTCTTCGTTTTGGTTGTATTCGACGGGGATGCCGCGTCCGTGATCCTCGATCTCGATCGAGCCGTCGTTGTAGGCGGTGAGGACGATCTCTTTGCCGTAGCCCTCGCGCGCCTCGTCGATGGAGTTAGAGAGGATCTCAAACACACTGTGCTGACATCCCTCGATACCGTCGGAGCCGAAGATGACCGCCGGGCGCTTACGCACCTGATCGGGTCCCTTGAGTACCTTGATATCGTCGTTACTGTAAACAGGTTTTTTCTTGGTTCTTGCCATTTCTTTCACCTTGGTTTCTGTGTATAAAAGGATTAGTTTAAAAATGATCTAATCAGTGAAGCATTAATATTTTATTTCACATATTCATTCCTAATTCCTAACTCCTAATTCCTAATTATTTCAGCCCTTTGAGCTTTTTGATCTGGTCGCGCAGATACGCCGCGTGCTCGAATTCGAGCAGCTTGGACGCCGCCTGCATCTCTTTGGTAAGCTGCTTGATCATCTCATGCCGCTGCTCGCGCGATAGCCTGCCGACCAGCTCCATCTCGTCATCGGTATGGGTGGAGATCTCGATGATGTCGCCCACCTTCTTGACGATAGTCTGCGGCGTGATGCCGTGCTCTTCGTTATACTTCTGCTGAATACCGCGGCGGCGGTTGGTCTCGACGATAGTGCGCTTCATCGAATCGGTCACGCTGTCGGCGTACATGATGACCATACCGTCGGCGTTTCGTGCGGCACGTCCGACTGTCTGGATCAGGGAGCGTTCCGATCTGAGGAAGCCCTCCTTATCCGCGTCGAGAATCGCGACCAAGCTGACCTCGGGGATATCCAGACCCTCTCTCAGCAGGTTGATACCCACCAGCACGTCGAACTTGCCCAGTCGCAGATCGCGCACGATCTCCATACGCTTGACGGTGTCGATATCGTGGTGCATATAACGCACCTTGATATCCATGCTCTCGAGGTACTCGGTGAGATCCTCCGCCATCTTCTTGGTGAGGGTCGTGACCAAAATGCGCTGGCTCTTCTCGGTGCGGATATTGATCTCGGAGATCAGGTCGTCAAGCTGACCCTCGGTCGGTCTGACGGAGATCTCGGGATCGAGCAGTCCCGTGGGACGGATGATCTGCTCCGCCACGACGGCGCTCTTCTCCAGCTCCAGATCGCCGGGCGTCGCGCTGACAAACACCGCCTGATTCAGCCGCTCATAGAACTCGTCGAAGTTCAGCGGGCGGTTATCGTAGGCGGACGGCAGTCGGAAGCCGTAGTCGATCAGGCTCTTTTTGCGCGCGTGATCGCCGCCGTACATACCGCGCACCTGCGGCAGTGTCACATGGCTTTCATCCACGAACAGCAAAAAGTCCTTCGGGAAGTAGTCGAGCAGGGTGAACGGCGCGGAGCCCGGTTCTCTGCCCGACAGCACGCGTGAATAGTTCTCTACGCCGGGGCACATGCCGATTTCCTGCAGCATTTCAATATCATAATGGGTGCGCTGTTCAATGCGCTGGGCTTCGAGCAGCTTGCCATTTTCACGGAAATATTTCAGCCGCTCCTGCAGCTCACGCTCCAGCTCCGCGAGCGCGCGAGCCATCTTCTCACCGTCGACGATGTAGTGCGACGCGGGATAGATGGCGGCATGGCGCAGGGTCGCGATCAACTCGCCCGTGAGCGGGTTGATCTCGGTGATGCGGTCGATCTCGTCGCCGAAGAATTCGACGCGAATCACGCGGTCGGAGGATGACGCCGGGAAAATCTCGACGATATCGCCCCTGACGCGGAACTTGTCGCGCACAAAGTTGATGTCGTTGCGCTCATATTGCAGCTCGATCAGCTTGCGGATCAAGTCGTCGCGGCTTTTCTCCATCCCGGGGCGCAGGGAGAT
>OCVV012892016.1_pt1 | contig 10337 bp, 14 predicted proteins | sample 1539721 | NCBI WGS metagenome assembly OCVV01 (sample SAMN02144230, study PRJEB22623) | gut metagenome | biome: sheep rumen | host: Ovis aries | place: New Zealand
AAAGGTAACCCACTTTAGCGAACTAAAGTGCACTTTCCCCAAAACCACACGCGCTCACGCTCTCATTTTTGTACATGTTGCACAAAATGGCTCAGGCGCTTTAACGAACTAAAGTAAATGCACAATATTGTGTTGAAAACCTATTGACATGTAAATTTCTGTATTGTATTTTAATATTGTAAGGTGGTGATTGACGAATGGATTTTTCGGGAATTGCTCAACTGATTGGAAGTCTTGGCTTTCCGATAGCGGCTTGCATCTATCTTTTCTATTCGATGGAGAAAGAGCGGGACGCGCACAAAGAAGAAATGAACAAAATTACCGAAGCGTTGAATAACAACACACTTGTAATGCAACAGCTCATTGACTCTCTCACTGCCAAACATTAAAGGGGTGCGGCGCTATGTCAGGGTCGGAAGCCCGCGCAAGGTGTCGACAGCACTATAAAGCACCCCTTTAATTTTAATAGGTGAATAGATATGAAAAGTAATTATGAAATTGCAAAAGAAGTTCTTGACGCTAAATGGGGCAATGGCGCAGAGCGCAGAGAACGCATTACGGCAGCGGGCTATAATTATGAAGCAGTGCAAAGCATTGTCAACGCAATTGTTTATGATAATTACAAGCCTGAACAGGAAGAACCCGCGCCCGCTGTCAAAACACTAGAAATTGATTATGACCCTGAATTGTATCAAGCCATAACAATTAATATTATTGTATAGGAAGGTAAAGGAAGTATGACAATTCTTGAACGTATCAATTTGCACAAATGCGGTTACACCAAAGAAGAGATTGCCGCGCTTGCAGAAGAAGAGAAGCAGAACCCAGTACCGACAGAACCGGCAGAACCCGCAGAACCGATAGAACCCGCAGCAGACCCTACACCCGCGCCGGCTGCAGAACCTACAACTAACAACGCGGAAATCCTGAAAGCCATTAAGGATTTGACGGCAGCAATTCAGACTCGCAATATCAATAACAGTCAGCAAGAACCCACAAAGGTTGAAACAGCAGAGGACATTCTAACAGGTGCTTTGAATAAACTATAATGAGGTGATTATAAATGAATGAATTTAACATTTCGCAGATTTCAACTATTGTAAACAATATCACAGAACAGCTAACTGGACAGAAAGCCGCAGCGGCAATTACCAATACCGCGGATTTTGTCGCAGTTGCACAGACTCTTCTTAAAACCGGGGTCGATCCTGTTCTGAACGCTATTTCTCAGGTGTGGTCTAGAACCCTTTTTGCCTATCGCGACTATAACGCACAGAACGCTGCGCTTGAAATGGATTTGCCGCGCTTTGGAAATGCAATCCGCAAGCTGTCCCCTGTTGCTGCTGCTGCTGTGGATGATATGCGGTTCAAATGGCCTGTCGGCTATGACGCGGACGAAACGCCCCCGCTTGGCAACGGTCAGAGTGTCGACCATTACAAAATCAGCAAACAGGAAGTATTGCAGACGAATTTTTATGGCAGCGCAGTATATCAGCAGCGGTATACCATTTTCAAAGATCAGCTTGACGTTGCTTTCAGTTCTCCTGAAGAGTTCGGACGATTCCTGTCCATGTGCATGGGTGAACGTAAGAACGACCGCGAGAGCTACAAAGAAGCAATTGCCCGCGGTATTCAGGTCAATTTGATTGGTGCACTTCTTGCCGAAAATAAGACTGAACGTGTTGTTCGTCTGCTGACGGAATACAATGCGGCAACTGGATTGGAACTGACTGCAATTACTGTTTACCAGCCGGATAACTTTGCGCCGTTTATGCGTTGGGCATATGCACGTATCAAAACGCTTGCGCGCATGATGTCACAGAGAAGCGCAATGTACCAGACAAATATCACTGGAAAAACCATTCTCCGTCATACTCCTGCAGATCGTCTGCGCGTTGCAATTTATGCGCCGTTTGCAGATCAGATGGAAGCAATGGTGCTGTCCGACACCTACCATGATGATTATTTGAAGGGAACGACATTTGAACGTGTCAATTATTGGCAGTCGATCAGCAGCCCGAATAGTATCAACGTGGTTCCGACCTACACCAACGCCGCCGGTGCAGTGACCACAGGTGCAGCACAGACAGCAAGCAATATCTTTGGCGTTCTCCATGACGTTGACGCGCTTGGGTATGCATTTACTAACCAGTGGGCAGCTACAACTCCGCTCAATATTGATGGCGGCTATTGGAATGAAGCACATCATGCCACTGTCAAAACCATCATGGACAACACAGAAAAAGCGGTTGTGCTCCTTCTCGCTTGATACTTCCTCTTCCATATTTCCTTCTTGGGTGGGCAGCTTAACCGCTGCCCATTTAAAATAAAAGGGGTGATACAATGTCATTTACTTGTTACCTATTCCGAATGAGCAAAAAAGACAATAGCACAAAGCAACCCGCGGTATCAAACGCGCTTCAGACTATTGAAATTAATTTTAACACACCTTGCAGTGTGGTCAATCCCGTTCTTGAGATTGACTCTTCACTATTTCAGCAGAAGAACGTTTTCTTATACAACTATTGTTATATTCCGCATTTTAAACGCTATTACTATATAGATGACTGGGTGTGGAGTTTGGGGCTTTGGACTGCAGCATGTCATGTTGATGTGTTGGCATCATGGCGTAATGATATATTCCAACAGCAGCTATATATCATGCGCTCAACCTATGACAGCAGCGGGCGCGTGTTGTATGATGGCAATGTAGCTGACAGCAAATACCCTGTTACATCTGCGGCAGCAACCTATCAAAGCAGCGCTGTAAACAACCCGCTTGGAATAGATGACTCTCTAAATATAAATGGTGTGTTTGTTGTCGGTATCATTAACGCGCAGAGTCAGAACGGCGCATTAAGTTACTACGCAATGACCGCAGGGACATTTCTTGAATTCTGTCAAAAGTTATTTAACTATTCAAGTGGTTGGCTTGATATTGATGTGGCTGAAATTTCAGAGGATCTGCAGAAAGCGCTTGTCAATCCCTTCCAGTATGTAGCAAGCTGTATCTATCTTCCAATTGATATCAGCAAAATATCACAAATTGCCTATACTACAACGCGTACGATCTATTTTGGTTGGTGGTCTGTAACCTTGTACACTGATGCAAGAATTGTAAATAGCGCAATGCATGTTGATTTTGTTAATTCGCTTTCTATTCCGCGGCATCCTTTGGCAGCGTCCCGCGGTAACTATTTGAACTTGTCACCCTATTCTATCTATACTTTAAGATATTATCCATTTGGGACAATTGATATAGACTCGGAAGCCATAGCATCATGGAACACATTAGACCTTTATACATCTGTTGATGTTGTGACAGGAAAAGCAGTTTTAAACATTGCTGTAAACGGCAAAAACAACCCATTGAGAACGATTGAGGCTCAAGTCGGTGTGCAGATACCTACAGCAAGTCTACAAACGAACTACACCAACATAGCAACAGGTAAAACCGCTGTCATGGCAGCGGGCGCGTCTATGGTCGGGAATTTGAACCATGAAGAAACGCGGATTGAAAGTAATGTGTCTAATAAAGGCGGTTTTCTCGGAGCATTACAAAATTGGCGGCAGACATTGCGCGACACAGGCGAACGAATGATTTCCGATATTAAGGAAAACTTCTCGCCCGCTGCAATCAAGCAGACCGCAACCGATATATTTAACATGGCAGTTGCAGCGTCTACCACCGCGGAAATTCAGGGTATGCAAGGAACTGGCGGCTTATTCTCCACGCAGACTTTAACGCTTTCTGGTAGATTTCTCCCCATTGTTCCTGAAGATTTTGACCACACAGGCCGCCCGCTGATGCAAACAAGACAGATTGCAAGCCTGTCCGGATTCTGTATTGTAAAGGATGCGGATGTATCAATAGCCTGTACAGATCGCGAGAAGCAGACAATCAGAACCTATCTTGAAGGTGGTTTCTATGTGGAATGAGGTGTTGAACAATGGCATGGAATTGTAAACCAACCGGCGCTTACAGCAGAGAGAGCTCCGAAGCGCTGAACAATGCAAGAAACGCTTATGCTATTCTATCGTCCCGCGGCTGGACTCTTGCCGCATTCTGTGCGATGTGGGGCAATGTTGAGCATGAAAGCGGGTATAACCCGTGGAGATGGCAAAGTGACAGTATTCAATACTCTGACAGTCCTAACATTAATATACAAAGTGGTCACGCTTATGGATTGGTACAATGGGACCCTGCTGCAAAATACATTACAGGAGGGCGCAATTATAGCGGCTATGCCCCTAACTTTGCAGACCAAAGCGGCGCAGCGTCTGACGGCAGCGCGCAATTAAACTTTTTGGATGATACTGCAGTTTCAAGCGGTCAGTATATTACAAGCAGCGCTTACCCGATAAACTATGCCGCCTTTAAATCTGCAACTACAGACCAGTATACAATAGACTGGTTAACGCGGGCTTGGTTCAGGAACTATGAGCGCGGCACTTGGTCGGACTCCCGCAGCGCTGCAGCGGCGTATTGGTATGAAACGCTGTCCGGCGAAACTCCGCACGGAAAAATACCAATCTGGTTAATGTTTAAGCTGAAAGAGAGGAACAAATAAATGTTTGATTATTACCAGATGTCTAACATCATTGGCAGCGTGAAAACACCAGGCGCTGTCCATCTGAACAATAACGCAACCGCACGATATTTTGCGCGGTATCTGTTTGAGAAGGCTATTTCCGTTTTTAAATGGGAATTGCCTAAACACTGGGACAAAGATTATTTTCTATATGTTCTGTACATGATGGGTTATATCGCTGTCATTCCTACGGAGAAGTACGGCATAATTCCTCAGTTTGGAACAATAAACGGTTTCAACATTTACTTTGCACCGCGTAACATCATGGTATCAAATCCACTGTTACCGACTAAAGAATATATCATTCATGAAGAATGCGAAATATTCAAGCTGCAAGGGAACTATTGTGGAATTTATGATCTGATTGCCTATTATGCGGGAAAAGCCGCCCTTTTTTCGGAAGCAGTGGACATGAACCTCATAAACAGCAAGTCAAGCAAAATCTTTTTCACCAGTAACAAAGCCGGCGCTGAATCTCTTAAAAAAGTCTATGACCAGATCGCAAGCGGAAACCCCGCAGCGGTAATTGATAAAGCCCTGATTGACCCTGAAAGCGGGAAATTGACTTGGGAATGGTTTTCTGACAATCTAAAGCAGAATTACATTGTGTCAGATTTACTTATTGACTTGCGAAAACTTGAAAACCAGTTTTGTACAGACTTGGGAATTCCAAACACAAATACAGACAAACGCGAGCGCCTGACAGATGATGAAGTGAACAGTAACAATGTTGAGACAAGTACCCGCGCAGAATTATGGTTAGAGCGCTTGAAAGAATGCGCGGAGCGTGTTAATAATATGTATGACCTGAACATTTCTGTAGATTGGAGGGTGAAACCAAATGAAGGGAACACTATCGCTGTGGGGTCTGTATCAGACGGATCAGACAATACTTGATAACTTGCAGCTTCCCGAAGGTCTGGACGCAGACCTAGCAAAGACAACTATTTTATATGAATGCGCTGAACTTGAAATCCTGTACCCTGAACCGTCTTTTCTGAAGATGTTGATTGAAGTATGGAGCAAAAAAGAATTGCCGACATGGCAGCGCTTTTATAATGCATCTATGCTTGAATACAACCCAATTGAAAACTATGACCGCAAGGAAGATTGGACAGAGAACGAAACGGGGAATAGGAATGTTAACAGCAGTTCAAGCGCCCATTCTGAAGGGAACACAACAGGAAGCACGATCCACTATGTTCATGGTTACAATGATGTGGGTCAGATCGTTCAGAGTGCCGACCAAAGCAGCACAGTCCCCGAAACAGACGCAACCGCAACCGACAGCGGCAGTGAGAGCAGAACAGGAAGCAACACCCACAGCGGGCGCATTCATGGCAATATCGGCGTTGTAACTTCCCAGCAGATGTTACAGAGTGAAGTAGACATTGCGCCGAAGCTCAACACCTATAATTATATAGTGGAATCCTTCAAGCGCCGGTTTTGTCTGCTTGTCTATACTTAATAGGAAGGTGATACCATGCCGAAATTTCCGTTTACAAATTACCATGAATTGAATCTTGACTGGATTCTTAAAAAGGTTGAGGCGCTCTTTATCGCGTCTGAAGAAAACGCGCGGACAATCAGAACTTATGATACACGCTTGACAAGGGCAGAACAGACCGCAACAAGCGCAGCAACGGCAGCAACGTCAGCACAGCAGCTTGCAGACGCGGCTGCAGCGACTGCGGGCGATGCACTTTCTGTTGCGGGAACTGCAGACGCAAAAGCTGATAGTGCCCTGACTGCTGCCACTAGTGCGGCGAGTGCTGCGTCTGGTGCTCTGACTGTAGCACAGGAAGCGCGGCAGATTGCAGGCAACGCGCAGAGCGCAGCAGCAGACGCGGGCGCTCTGGCGAATGATGCAAGCAATGCTGCAGCGGCGGCACAGACCACAGCAGATACCAACGCGGGAAACATCGCAACGCTGCAGACAACTGTTGAAACGATCAGCGGCAAGGTGTCCGATATTGGTAATAAAGCTGATGTGATTATCAGCAGCGCAAGCGGCAGTATTGCCAGTTTTGCAGACGGTGCGGACGATATGCCTATTAGATCGCTCGTTACAAATATTGAGCCTGTGCAAGCGGGTTCTGGTGATCCATCACCTACCAACGTTAGACCAATCACAGGGCGCACAGGGTGCAGTGTTGTTAGAACTGGGAAGAATCTGCTTGAAAATAAAAAAGTTGTTCGGGGTTCTGTAAGGGAAATTCTCATAGGGCAAGATATTACATCTGGTTACCCGATTTATTTAAAGGCAGGTGTAACATATACAATTTCCAATAATTTAGGCAGACCATGCTATTATCAAATTTCTGGCACAACAACAGAAAATGCGTGTAATGGCACGTTTTCCGTTATCAATGATTGCTTTGTAAAAATATGGGTTTATCTGACAGCAGATCAAACAATTGATAGTTTGACTTGGTGGCAATTGGAACTTGGTTCTTCCGCCACATCATTCGAGGAGTACCAAGGCAACACCATCTCCATCACCTTCCCATCCGAAGCAGGCACAGTATACGGCGGTACTCTCGATGTGACCAATGGGGTGCTGACGGTTGATAGAGTTGCAAAACGCTTGACAGTTGCGGAGAACTTAAGTGGTGCATATCCTGGTTCCCTGATTTGGAACTCAAGAGGAGCAATCATAAGAGATGCAGATGAAATGAAACCGTTCATCTGCAATAGGCTTAAATATGTAGGATCGCAAACGACCAGCTCTGAATGGAAGTATGGAACTTGCATTAATGCAAACAGTACGTCATTTAATCTGTGGTTGAAAGATTCAGCCTTTGCAAGTCTGGCAGAAGCTACGACTTGGCTTGAGCAGAACGAAACGCAGATTTGTTATTACCTCAAGTCTCCCATCGTCCATCAGTTGTCTCCACAGCAACTCAACACCCTGTTAGGACAGAACAATATCTATTCAGATGTTGGAAGTATTGCAGATGTACAATATCCCGCTGATACCAAACTCTATATTGACGGCAAAATAGCAGAACTGCAAGCACTTGTATTAGAGAATTGAAAGAGAGGTAATTAAAATGAACAAACGTGAAAAAAGAGTAATCAACGCTTTCCTGAACTGCATTGAACATGGTGAATATACTGTGGACTATGCAATTACACTTATTGAGGATAAGCAGCGTTATGGATGGCTCTCTGTTACTGCGCTTGACACATTCTATGAGGAACTCGACAAACTCTATCCTGAAGAGGAACAGGAAGAGGAGACAGAGGAAAGTGAAGGTGAATCTTTATGATAAAGTTCCCTTTTACGAACTTCCATGAACTCAATCTGGATTGGATTCTTGAAAAGGTAAAAGAGTTTGCCGAACTCGTGCCAGAAATGCGGCAGACAGTTGATGAAAGTCAGAGCGCGCTTTCTGCAGCTAATCAAGCGGTGTCCGTTGCAGAAGAAGCAAAAGAGATTGCAGAACAAGCAGTTGAAGGTATTCTGGCAGATGGTTCTGTCACAACCGCAAAACTTGCAAACGGCGCTGTAACTGGTGAAAAGATTGCAAATGCCACTATTAATGCGCGCAATATTGAGGATTACGGCATTGACGCACAGGCGCTTGGAAGTAACTGTGTTGGGACTACAAAAATTGCACCGGGCGCGGTTACGGAAGCAAAAATACTGGATGGCGCTGTCACAGAATCGAAAATCGGCAGCCAAGCAGTTACTACCAATAAGCTGAAAGACGGTGCTGTAACTGCTGACAAGATCGCACCAGGTGTTATAGGTCAAATTGCTGTCCCTGATGGATCAGTCACAACCGCAAAACTTGCAAACGGTGCTGTAACCGCTGAAAAGATCGCGGCGGGTGCTATTCCTCAAGTGGCAATTCCTGACGGTGCTGTCACGACTGCCAAGATTGCAGACGGTGCAGTCACTGCAGACAAGATTGCAGCGGGTGCTATTCCCTCGGTGTCAATTGAGGATGGCAGTATCACCGCGGAAAAACTGGCAAACGGTGCAGTTACCACAGACAAGATTGCCGCGGGTGCTGTCAATGGTGCAAAGATTGCCAATAGCTCTGTAGGCTTTGCGCAGATCGTAAGCGGCGCGGTGCAGAGTACCACCATCGCAACCGGCGCAGTAACAACAGACAAAATTGCAGACGGCAATATCACCGCGGACAAGATCGCCAATAACGCTATCACAGGCGCAGCCATTGCAGACGGCAGCATTACCGCTGCAAAACTGGACAGCAGTATCAATCTTGGTGAAGAATTCGAACTGCTGTGGACAAACCAAAACATAACCGCGGCTTTTGCAAGTCAGACGGTCAGTATCAACCTGAATCCATATAGCGGCGTGATTGTGGTTTTCCGCTGCCCCGGTGAAAATAACATCTTTGCAAGTGTTATTTGTATGGGCACGCGCGGCGGGCGCTGTCTGCAGCTCGATTCCATTGAAGTTGCTAACGCACCTATCTATGCATACATTCGTGACTTCATCGTATCTGCAAATGGTGTGCAGTTCTCGGATGCATACGCAAAAGAAATTACAAGTACCACAACCGCTATGGTTAACCAGACGTTGCAGCCCTGTTATATCTATGGGGTTAAATAAAAAGAACCGGCAAGGCTTAAAACCTTGCCGGTTTTCTTTATACCAGAAACTTATAATCCAGAATCTCTTTTGATTCTTTCAGCGACTCATAATAACGAACCGCTTTGCCCATTGCCATTGCAGAACCAAATCTGGTGTCTGACTCTGATACGGTGTGCACCTCAACGCGTTGGCTCTTGTCAGGCAGCATGACGCGGATTTGAAACTTGTACGCGATATCCATATCAGAAATCACAGTCAAGCTCGCAATTGACATACTTGCGGCCGTTCTTGCTCTGCCCGCCGGTGATAATGACGGCAAATGGATCGCCGCCCATAATGTCAAGAATTTCCAGAAACGACTTAATAAACGTTGCGGAAATCGTGCCATATTTCTGCGCGCCTGAAACAAAGGTAAGAACCGTCTGTTCATACTGTTCTACACTTCCATCCTGCTTGTTACGGTCTTTGGTTTCGGTGTACAGGGCATATTTTTCAACAGGGATTGAAAGCCCCTTTTCCAATCCGTCAACCTTCAGGCTGTCACCCTTGGTCATTCGGTACACTTCCTTCTTGTTACTGGTGTCAATGTTGGTCTTGATAAAGTTCATCTTCCTTTATCTCCTTTATAATAATGTAGGCAAATTGATTGCCCCTCATAGCCCACAAGCTATTCACTTGTGGGCTATAGGTGGGAATCAACATGCAATAACGGTTCTTTTCTGGAATATGAAAGAAGAGCCGAACTGTTTCATACTAAACACCCTGAAAATAGCTTGATCAGGGTAAAACTCATCGCTGTCACTATCTTCGCAAAGATACCCCTCATAATCGAATACATGGATATTGAAAAGATATCTTCCATTGTCTGTGCATACAATTGAAAGTTCGTGTGAAGATGTCATATCCATGCAATCGGGAATCATTGCTAATACTTGCTTAAAGCGTCTTTTTGTCAATCTTCCATCAGCAAATTCCATTATCAGTTGAATTTCCATTGTCTTGGTGTCCGCAAAAGTAAAGCGCATATTAAACCCTCCTTCTTGTGATGGTACTATAATAACACCTTTTAGGATTTTTGCAAGTAGCAAATTGCACAAAATTTATAAATTCTGGTAATTTTGCAAAACTTTATAAAGCGCGCTTTTCGCCTGCTGAATAACATCTGTGTATATCGC
>OCVV011286614.1_pt1 | contig 10333 bp, 8 predicted proteins | sample 1539721 | NCBI WGS metagenome assembly OCVV01 (sample SAMN02144230, study PRJEB22623) | gut metagenome | biome: sheep rumen | host: Ovis aries | place: New Zealand
GAGAAGGATGATACGGATACATACTATGCCGTGAAGGAAGCGATAAAACGCGGATTTGAAGATTTTCTTTTAGTCGGAGCGGTCGGCAACAGATTCGATCACACCATGGGCAATGTTTCTATCCTGCTGTATCTGGATTCTCTTGGGAAGAAAGGCATCATAGCGGATGATTATTCACAGATGAAGATCGTGTCGGATGAGCCTGAATATATTGACTGCGGTTTTTCCTATTTTTCCCTGCTAAATATCTCCGGAACAGCTAAGGGCATAGACATAACGGATGCAAAATATCCGTTGAAGAAGGGAGAGATAACTCCTGATTACCAGTACGGTATAAGCAATGAAGTCCTTCCGGGTAAAACAGCAAAGGTTTTTGTGGAAGAAGGAAGGCTTCTGCTTGTTAAGGTTTATTGAGAATTCTCCGAATGGGGCTATATTAAGGATCTTCCGAATATGGCTAAAAGTTGTAAAAAAGCCTGATTTAGATTATTATTAAATGGACTATTTGTAGGCATTTTTGCCTGAAAATATATGCATAAGGGTAGTGAAAAAATGAATATAGACAACATCGTATCCGCTATTTTGGATGACTATAAGGAAGACAGGATAATCAACAGGACAGACATCACAGTGCAGCCTGACAGGGATAAGGTTGTCGAGATACTCGATAAGCTTATGAAGATGGTTTTCCCGGGGTATTTTAGGGAGAAGAATTATAAATTTTATAATCTCAACAGCCGTCTTACGGTGCTTACAGAGGATATCATCTACAACCTGAAAAAACAGGTAGCCATATCTCTTATTCAAAAGCCTGAATATGAGAATGCATCGTATGACGAGAGGGTCGAGGCTTCGGAGGAGATTACGGAGAAGTTTATGATGAAGCTTCCGGATATCAGAGCACTTATTGAGACTGATGTCCAGGCTTTCTTTGACGGGGATCCGGCATCGTATAACCACAGTGAGATAATCCTTTGTTATCCCGGACTTCGTGCAATTGTTACTGCCAGACTTGCCCATGAGCTTTTCGTACTGGGAGTGCCTCTTATTCCCAGAATGATGACCGAGTATGCTCATTCCAGAACCGGAATAGATATTCATCCCGGCGCGACTATCGGTAAATATTTCTTCATAGATCACGGAACCGGAATTGTTATCGGTGAGACCACTATCATCGGTGATTATGTGAAGATCTATCAGGGAGTTACGATCGGAGCACTCTCCACAAGAGGAGGACAGAGCCTCAGGGGAAAGAAGCGTCATCCCACCATTGAGGACAGGGTTACCATTTACGCCGGTGCTTCAATACTCGGAGGAGAGACTGTTATCGGACACGATGCGGTCATCGGATCGAATGCGTTCATCACCTCGTCCGTTGAGCCGGAGAGCAGGGTGAGCTTTCGGGATCAAAACTGCAAGTGAAGGAAGATTAAAATGAAATGGGTCAGATTCAGAATAAAGACTACTACGGAAGCTGAGGATATCATCATCAGCGATCTGTATGATATAGGACTTGAGGGTGCACAGATAGAGGATAATGTTCCTCTGACTCCCCTTGATAAGGAGAGGATGTTCGTTGATATCCTTCCGGAAACTGGGGAGGATGACGGAACAGCATATCTCAATTTCTTTGTTGAGATTGATGACGAGGGTCTTCTGATCACAGACGGAGAGCCCGAGCCCGGAACCATGACTATAGGCGCGGCCAATATATCCGGAGATATCAGCAGGAAGACGAAGGAAGATGTCCTTTCCGAGATAAATGAAGTCCTTGAGGATATCGGCAGTTACATGGATATCGGGGAAGGAAGTATTGAGGTTTCCGAGACAGATGATATTGACTGGCTGAATAACTGGAAGAAATATTTTCATTCATTTGAGGTTGATGACATTCTTGTCATTCCCTCATGGGAGAAGGTTCCAGAAGGTGATGATCACAGATATGTACTCCATATTGATCCGGGAACGGCCTTCGGTACCGGAATGCATGATACGACACAGCTTTGCATACGCAATATAAGAAAGTATGTAAAGCCCGGAGATGAGATCCTTGATATCGGTACCGGAAGCGGAATCCTTGCTATCCTTGGCCTCATGTTCGGAGCAGGACATGCATTCGGAACTGACCTTGATCCGTGTGCAGAGCCCGCTGTTTTCGAAAACTGTGAAAATAACGGTATCGATCATGGCAGGTTCGATATGGTGATCGGTAATATCGCAACCGAGGATGAGATTCAGGAAAGAGCCGGCAAGGGAAAATATGACATAGTGGTTGCCAATATCCTTGCAGAGGTTCTTGAAGTGATAACTCCATGCGTTCCTGTAATGCTTAAGGATGGAGGTGTCTATATCACATCAGGGATCCTTAATGAGAAGGAAGGAATAGTTACGGCGGCAATGGAGAAAGCCGGACTTACTGTTCTTGATATCTCGAGACAGGGTGAGTGGAGCTCCGTTGTAGCCTGCAAGAAGAGCTGATATATGGGCAAGGTATGACTCAGTTTTTTGCGGATGCGTCACAAATAAATATGGATGAACAGCGCGTGATTATAGTGGGAGACGATTATAACCATATCAGGAATGTCCTCAGAATGAGACCCGGTGAGGAATTCAGCGTAAGATGTCAGGGAATCCCGAAGGAATACAGATGCGGGATACTTGAATTTACGGATGATAAGGTTATTTGCGAGATAAGATTTGTCAAGGAAGATGATACTGAGCTTCCTGTAAGGACCACTATCTATCAGGCACTTCCAAAGGCGGACAAGATGGAGACCGTGATCCAAAAATGCATCGAGCTTGGAGCATCAAGGATAATTCCGGTAAGAACGTCGAGATGCGTTGTGAAGCTGGATGAAAAAAAAGCAAAGAGCAAGTGTGAAAGATGGCAGCAGATAGCAGAGGCTGCGGCAAAGCAGAGCCAGAGAGGCATCATACCTTTAGTGGGGCCTGTGATGGATTTTGATGAAGCGCTTGCAGATGCGGAAAATCTTGATATAAAGCTCATGCCATATGAACTTGCGGGAGACATGTCTTCTACAAGAAAGATAATGTCTGAGATATGCAGCGGAGCGCAGGTTGGAATATTCATCGGACCGGAGGGAGGTTTCGATGAGTCAGAGGTGACACGCGCGTCGGAAAAGGGCTTTATTCCCATAACGCTCGGCCGCAGGATCCTCAGAACGGAAACAGCGGCGATGGCGGTCATGAGCTGGCTGGTGTATCTTTTCGATGACAGGAAATGACCGTTGTCAGGTACATTCGGGGGAGAGATCGGATATGACGGAGGCTCATGCAGCCGGATCCGGACACGAAATTTTATGAGAAAAAGAAATACAGATTAAGTGAAAGGAATCCATTATGAAGGGCAGACGAAAGAGGATCGGATTATTTGTCGCATACCCCGAGCTTACACATGTGCGCAGGATCATAGAAGGTATCATGGCACAGTGTGAGAAGTATGACTATGATCTGTGTGCCTTTACATCAAATGTTCATTTCTCGTTTCCTCACAGGAATTACAGACTCGGTGAGGCCAATATTTTCGAACTGGCCAATCTGGATGAGCTTGACGGAGTCATCCTTGACAATGTGACGCTGGTTGGCGACGAGGGAAATCAGATACAAAAAAGACTGCTGGAGCGTCTGGCGGAATATAAGGATCTTCCGAAGTTTGCACTGGAGCTTCCGGCTCCCGGAGTTGAACTGATCGAAAGCGACAGCGAGGAAGTGCTCAGGGAAGAGTGCCGTCATGTCATAGAAGATCACGGACGCAGGAAGATATGTGTCCTTACCGGAACAAAGGGTAATGAGATAGCCGAGACCAGACTTCGCATATTCCTTGATGAGATAAAAAAGCACGGGCTTGAGGTTCTTCCCGAGCATATAATTTACGGTGATTTCTACTATTTCAGCGGTGATACTCTTGCAAAGGATATTGCTTCCGGAAAGATAGAACGTCCGGATGCTGTTGTGTGTGCAAGCGACTGTATGGCTATGGGACTTGTCGACAGGCTGGCCAAGCTTGGAATCAAGGTCCCTGAGGAGATAGTCGTTGTCGGCTTTGATGCATCCGATGAGGGCGCCATCAATCCTACGACCATTGCATCCTATGAACCTGCCGAAAAGGAAATGGGTGCAAAGGCAGTGGACCGTATCAGGGAGATCATAGAACCCGGTGCTGAGATAATTCCCTATACAAGAAATATGTATGATCACTTCCATGCGGGCGCAAGCTGCGGATGCCGTGTGACACCGGTTTATTCAATGAAACGCTTCAGGGATTATCTGTATATCAGCTCCTACAATCCTGCCGATGAAGAGAATGAGCATGCAACAGGCATAGGCGCATTCATGGAAGGATATGTCCTTGAGGGCTTCACCTCTTCAGCAACCTCTGAGGAGTGTATCAAGAACATCTACAGCTATGCGGATCTTTTGAAGCCGTACCAGAATTTTTATCTGTGTCTCAAGGAAAACTGGAAGGACATGGATAATGAGACATATCACGGATATCCCGAGAAGATGCGCGTTTATGCGGCTAATTCGCAGATAGGAGATAAGAGCTACTACGGGGAAAAGGATTCTGTTTTATTTGACACAAAAATAATGCTTCCGAAACTGACCGAGGAATCGGAAAAAGCATCCGTGTATTATTTTTCTCCGGTTCATTTCGACGGAGCTCTTCTTGGCTTTGCCGTATTGCAGAGAGAACTGGCCACTCAGCCGGTGATCAATGTTCTTTTCAGAAGCTGGATCAGATACATAAACAATGCTCTCGAAATGACCAGATCCAAGGAAAGGCTTCAGGCATTCTCTGTTCTTGATATGATGACCGGACTCTTCAACCGAAGAGGCATGTATGAGATGTACAGGTCAATGCTTGCGTCTGCAAAGGAGGGAGATTCACTTTTTGTTGCCGTTGCTGACATGGATGGACTTAAGTACATAAATGATACGTTCGGACACGGTGAAGGCGACTTTGGTATCAAGACCGTAAGCTCCACACTGGCATCGGTCGCAAGGCCGGGTGAGATATGCGTACGAAGCGGCGGAGATGAATTTTTCCTTATCGGCATCGGTGATTATTCACCGGGTGATGAAGCCGAAAGGGCTATCGCATTTTCGGACGCACTCTCGAAGGTGTCGGAAAATGCGGGCAGAGAATACAATATATCCGCAAGCATAGGCTGTGTCGTGTTCGAGGATTGCAAACAGATCACTTTGGATAATGCTCTCAGCGAAGCTGATGAAAGGATGTACAGATATAAGGTTAAGAACAGAAGACACAGAATGGTATGAGGGCCGCTCTGAGTCGTGAATAAAAAACGCAGTTTGACGGTTTCAAAATGAGGGAGAGGATATATTTTTCCAAGGAAAACGGAAGAAGCAGAGTGTCGGTAAAAGCGGATAACTAAGAGTGTCAGATATGGATTATCCGCGCGGAGATAAATGCAATGAGCGATATTTTGGAATATGCCAAAAGCAATTTATCGGAATTTGAGAGAGGGGGGACCTCCTCCAATCAGATATATTTTTTCGATTATGAAGGCATAAGATATGTCCTGAAAAAGCCCCTGATGGTCGGGGATAACAGGTCACCGTTCTGGATGATGATGAATTATGTATTTGATTTTTCATTTGAAAGCCAGATAGAAAATCTTGATAAAGTATATAATGTGCTCCGTGATAATCCCCATATACCGCCTGCAACGCTGGTTGCTGCGGATGAGGAAGCGGTGATCTATGAATTTGCCGAAGGAAGTGCATGGGAGCTGGATGAATTTCCCCAGGGCACCAATAATGCTCATATCCTGGGACAGTATGTAGGCTATAATCATCAGGTGAATCACAGAAACTGCGGGATACTCGGAGTGGAGAATGTGAGGGATTTCAGAACCTCGGCTCTGGATTATATGGAAAGATGTATCTCGCTTCACTGGGACAGCGAGACAATGCTTGACAGAAAAGTCAGGATCCTTTTTGAAGACATAAAGGAGATGGATTTTAAGAGCAGCAGATATTCGCTGATAATGGCCGACATGTGTGCGGACCAGTTCCTTTTTACCGGAGAGGATATCCGTACCTGCGTTGATCTTGATGCATATGTTGTAGGTCCGGTAGAGTGGGAGCTGTGTTTTCTTTTCCATCAGATAGAGGATTGGAACAGCTTCAAGGCCGGATATGAAAAATATCAGAAGATGCCGGAGTTCAGGAAATATGATAAATTTTTCTATTTTCTGATGGCACTGAATTCATATAAGAATAAGCGCGAGATGGAAGAATACTGGTCGATGTACCTTTTCAGATAAAATCAATCAGCAAGGAGCATGCGTTAATGAGGATTGTATTTGTAAGACACGGAGACCCTGATTATGAACAGGATTGTCTGACGGAAAGCGGGAAAAAACAGGCTAAAGCACTGGCACAGAGACTGAAAAATGAGGGGATAGAGGAGATATGGGCTTCTCCCATGGGACGCGCGATGCAGACGGCATCTGCTGTATCAGAGGTCCTCGATCTTCCCATCAACAAGCTTGAATTTATGAGAGAGGTGACCTGGGGAAGCACTGACGGATCTGAACTTTTTTCCGACGGGCATCCGTGGAATATTGCTGATGAAATGGCAAGGCGCGGTATCAATCTCAACAATGAGGATTGGAGAAATGATGATTTCTTCAAAACAAACAGAGTAGTTGAGAATGTGGATATGATTGAAAAGGAGCTGGATGCCTGGCTTGAGAGTTTCGGTTATGTGCGCGACGGCTTTTATTATGATCATAAAGTCAGCGAGGATACTCACAAAACCATCGCTCTTTTTTCGCACGGCGGATCTTCGGCAGCTGCCATGGGACATATACTGAATCTTCCGTTTCCGTATATGTGTGCACTTTTCCATATGGAATTTACGGGGATCAATATAATACGCTTTGACAAGAATTCGGGAAAGGGAACACTGCCGAGACTTGAGCTTGCCAATGACGGAAAGCATATCAGAGATGAAAAATATGTATGCCCCGACCGGAAGTGACATGCCCGGATCTGATGCCGGTGCATCCGGATCGTTCTGAATCATTAACCTGAAAGGCAAATACAATGCAGGAGATCTATCTTGATAATTCCGCAACCACCAAAACACTTCCGGAAGTTGCGGAGCTTATGTGCAAAATAATGACTGAGGATTACGGAAATCCTTCAAGCATGCATCATATGGGAGTTGCAGCTGAGAACTATCTGCGCGAGGCTTCGAAAACTTTTGCGGGGATCCTTGGCTGCAGCGAAAAGAATATATTTTATACTTCGGGCGGTACGGAATCCGACAATATGGCGATCATAGGCGGTGCGAGAGCCCTTGAAAGAAGGGGCAGACATCTTATAACAACAAGGATAGAGCATCCCGCCGTTCTTAATACCATGAAGTATCTGGAGGATAATGGTTTTTCCGTTACTTATCTGGGAACGGATAAAAGCGGAAGGATATCGCTTGATGAACTCGAAAGCGCTCTGACTCCGGATACGATCCTTGTATCTATCATGCATACCAATAACGAGATAGGCTCCCTTCAGCCGGTAGGAGAGGCCGGGAAGCTCATCAAGGAAAAATGTCCCGAATGCTATTTTCATGTGGATGCCGTACAGGGCTTTGGAAAGGCTCATATAGATCCTGTTAAGATGAATATCGATCTTATGAGTGCAAGTTCCCATAAGATCCATGGCGCAAAGGGATGCGGATTGTTATACATCGGTGAAGGCGTTAGGATAGTTCCTGTAAACTACGGTGGCGGACAGCAAAAAGGACTCCGCTCGGGAACGGAAAATGTACCCGGAATAGCCGGAATGGCAATGGCGGCCGGGAAGCTGTACAAGGATTATGACGCGGATGTCACAAAACTGTATGAGCTGAAAAAATCTTTTATCGAAAGAATAAGAAATATTGACGGGGTTACCGTTAACGGACTTGTGCCTAATGATCCGGACATGATCACGGAAACTGCTCCTCATATCATATCCGTTTCGGTTAAGGATGTAAGGGCGGAGGTCCTGCTTCATTCGCTTGAAGCACAGGGAGTATATGTATCCGCAGGAAGTGCGTGCTCCTCACATAAGAGAGCTCCTTCCGCGACACTGGTTTCGATCGGACTTGATAAGGATCTTCTGGAGTCCACGATAAGGATCTCGATGTCAGTATTTACCACAGGTGAGGAACTTGATATTGCTGCAGCTGCTATGGAAGAGACGATCCCGCAGCTCAGAAGATTCAAGAGAAGATAAAGATAAGCCTGATCGGCTTGGGCAAAAAGGCAGGTAAAGTGAATAAGAAAAGAAAAGCTGTTGTAGAAAGAGCAATGCACTATCTTGTGCATAATAGTAATATGGTCACCGTTGCGGTCATGTGTCTTGTTCACGCGACCCTGCTTCTTTTTATGTTTGCCTCGGGAGTTACTCCGCTCGTACAGTTCAATGTTTTGAGCGTTATAGTCTATATCTTTTGTTATCTTTTGTGCAAATCCGGTTATACCCTTCCCGTATTCATAAGCATCATTGTTGAGGTTTCTGCATATGTGGTGGTTTCAACATATTTTATCGGGCTCAGATGCGGAACATACTGCTTTCTGTTTTCGATAGTGCCGATAATAATCTATCTTGGCTGTTTCCTTTTCAAGGGAGCGATGAGATGGATCATTGTAGTGATACTGGCTTTAAATTTTGGATTGTTTGCTGTTCTGTATGTGATGTTTTCCGAGGTTCCTCCGGTTTATGAGCTTTCTCCTGCTCTCAGGCTTTTCCTTGTTCTGTTTTCTTCTTTCGTGATGGTTTTTTCAACGATTTTTTACAATACGATCTATATCTACTCGAGCGAGGTTGAGGTGAACGGTCTTGAGCTGCGAAATAAGCAGCTTTCAGCAGATGCGTGTGAGGATCAGTTGACGGGTCTTTTGAACAGACGCGGTTTTCTTCCTGCAGTCGAGGAACTGATGAAGGAAAAAGACAGCCGCTTTTGCATTTCGTTTTGCGATATAGACAATTTCAAGAGGATAAATGATTCATACGGTCATGATGCCGGAGATGAGGTCATAAGACATATCACATCCATCATCAGAAAGGAAATGCAGGGCTGCGATATCTGCAGATGGGGCGGTGAGGAGATAATCATCCTTATGAAGGATATGGATATTGCCGCTGCAGGGGAAAAGATGGAATACGTGAGAAGATATATCGAAATGACACCCACCGTGTTCTTCAATAAGAGGATACCTTCGACCATTACCATTGGGGTAAGCATGAAAAATGATTCCCATAATGATCCCGAGGAAGTCATCAAAGAGGCTGATGAGAAGATGTATTACGGAAAGCAGCACGGAAAGAATATTGTCATCTGGGAAAACGAATAGCAAAAATCAGTCTGTTCCTAAGCAAGAACTCGAGATAATCAATTTTTCATCCATGATATAATCCGGTTAACGGTTCCATGATCAAAATGCAGTAATAAATCATCAGCCGCAGGCAGTGCTTTTATGCGGTGAAAACAGTACGGGGGTACTATCATGAGCGAAAGATATTCACACAGAAAAGCAACCGAGAGGATCAGATTTAACGACGCTGCCGGCAACGCACTGGCAAATGCCGATGTTAAGGTCAAACTGGTCAATCATAAATTTCTCTTTGGAAGCGGAGCAAATGATTTCATTCCGCCTTTTGAAATGACTGAGGAGGAGAAGGCAAACTGTCCGATCCCCTCAGATAAGTTCGATATCATAGACGGGATCTCCCGAAAGTGGCTCGATCTGTATAACTATGGGACAATGCATTTTTACTGGGGCACATATGAGCCTGTTGAAGGACAGACGAGATTTGAAAATCATATGCGAACCGCAAAATATTTCAGGAAAAACGGCGTAAAGGTCAAGGGTCATCCTCTTTGCTGGCATACCGTCTGTGCCGACTGGCTGATGAAGTATGATAATGCCACGATCCTTTCCAAACAGCTGGACCGTATCAACCGTGATGTAAGTGCATTTAAAGGCGTGATCGACTATTGGGATGTCATCAATGAAGTGGTCATCATGCAGGTATATGACAGATATGACAATGCTGTCACAAGGATCTGTAAGGATCTTGGAAGGATAAGACTGGTCAAGGAAGTGTTCGATGCCGCAAAGACAGCAAACCCCGATGCGGTCCTTCTTATCAACGATTTCAATCTGTCGGAAAGCTACCGCATCCTGATAGACGGACTTCTCAATGCCGGTGTTCCGGTATCCGCCATAGGGATCCAGACACATCAGCATCAGGGATATATGGGAAAGGAAAAGCTTGAGGATATACTCGACAG
>OCVV011344083.1_pt1 | contig 10331 bp, 10 predicted proteins | sample 1539721 | NCBI WGS metagenome assembly OCVV01 (sample SAMN02144230, study PRJEB22623) | gut metagenome | biome: sheep rumen | host: Ovis aries | place: New Zealand
AGTATATAAATGTGTTGGTAACACAGTAAATATTACTCTATCTGAAGCATGTTGTATTTCTTTTTTAAAGAATGGTCTTAATCTATGATTTGGTGATGTATGACCAACTCTTTCTGAGAATGAACTTTCTGATAGTAATGCTAGTACACCTTGTTTACCAACATATGCTATTTTACCTAAGTCCATGTCATATGCACCCATCATTGTTGGATCTATAATAAAGTCTCCTGTATAACATATAGCACCATCTTTAGTATTTAAAACATACATTACTGAATCTGGTGTTGAATGAGATACACTTATTGGAAATACTGAATTATCTCCAAATGTTATCTTTTTATGTGGTGTTATTTCTATAATGTTTTTAGGATCTAAACCGTCTTGTTCTAAAACAAATTTTGTATATTTAGTTGCAAATACTCTTAGTTCTGGAATAGATCTAACTAAATCTATAGTAGCACCCATATTTTCATAATGTGCATGTGTTAAAAATAATCCTTTAATATGTTTTCTATATTTAACTAAGAAAGAAAAATCAGGGATTATATAATCAATACCATATAAGTTTTCATTAGCATATTTTAAACCACAATCAAAAATGTAAATATCTTGATCTACGCATACACAATATGTGTTTTTACCACTCTCATTAAGCCCACCAAGGCCGAATATCTTTATCCTACTCATAATTCATTCACTCTTTTCTTTAAAAATTATTTCAAGGCATTTGCATAAAGGATTATAACAAAAATTATAAAAAATAGCAAGTGTGATAGTCTAAAATAAATAAAAAGATGTATTTCTACATCCTTATATAAATAGACCTTCTGGTCTTTTTCTAGTTTCTTGCTTTTCTTGATGAATATACTTATCAACAAGTACTACCTTCTTCTTTTTTAAAGAAGCAGGTACATCAATAATTCTTTGATTAGTAGAACCCCTAAAGATACAGTTATAACTCTTTTTTTCTAAAACAAATCTACCATCTACTAAGACATCTATTTGTTTTAGAAAGTCCATTACTTCTTTTTTATCTTTAGATATATTTATTAGTTCTTCATAAGTCCATCCAGTATAGCACCATACATTCATTCCTTTAGATTTAATATATTTTGCTAGAACACTACATGGTCCTGGTTGAAAGAATGGATCTCCACCAGAAAAAGTAATACCGTCTTGTCCGACTAGTTCATCTATCATTTTTTTAACTTCATCGATTTCTACTAATGCTCCACCTTTGAAGTCTTGTGTTTCCGGATTATGACATCCAAGGCAATGATGAGGGCATCCTTGAGTCCAGATGACTGTTCGAATACCCTCTCCATCAACGATTGAATCACTTTGTAAATAAGCAGCTAATCTTATTTTCATTTAAATTAAGCAGCCTTTTTTTCGTTCATTAATTCTTTAACGCCAGTGTGTTTAACTCTGTCTTTTTCTTCTGCTCTTTTACCATTGTTAAATCTTGAAACATCTCCTGATAAATAACCAGTAACTCTTCTTATTCTTTCGAATTTTTCTCCTTCACCAACAACTTTATTTTTCATAATCTTTCCCTCTTTTCTATTAATTTTGTTTAGCGTATTCGCTCTTGATTTCACTTATTTTTTCCATTGGTACACCTTCGAATTCATGTCTTCCACATCCTGGACAAACATCATTAATTACTCCGATGTAACCACATACTGGATCTCTATCAACTGGATGGTTAATAGCTCCATATCCAATACCTACATCATGCATTAGTCTAATAACACTTTCGAAGGCTTCTACATTGTTTGCTGTATCACCATCAAGTTCAATGTATGAAATATGTCCTCCATTAGTTAGTGCATGATATGGTGCTTCTACTTCTAATTTATGTTTAATTGAAGTGTTGTAATATACTGGAACATGGAATGAGTTAGTATAGTAATCTCTATCTGTAATTCCTTTAATTGATCCATATATTGCTTTATCTATATTTACAAATCTTCCTGAAAGTCCTTCAGCAGGAGTTGCAATTAATGCAAAATTTAAATTATATTCTTTTGAATATTCATCAGTTTTCTTTCTCATGAACTTAATAATATCAAGTCCAAGTTTTTGTGCTTCTTCACTTTCACCTTGATGTTTTCCAATTAAGGCTTTAAGTGTTTCAGCTAAACCGATAAATCCGATTGTTAAACTTCCGTGTTTTAATATCTTTCTCATTCGGTCATTTGGTCCTAGTTTTTCACCATTTGTCCAAACCCCTTGTTGAATTAGGAATGGGAAGTTATAGCAATGTTTATTACATTGAATTTCAAATCTTTCAAGTAATTGATCTCTAACTAGATCTAACATTTCTTCTAATTCTTTATAGAATCCCTTCATGTCTGCTTTATCTCTTTCTTTTAAAGCAATACCATGTTTAAGTCCAATTCTTGGTAAGTTAATAGATGTAAATGATAAGTTACCTCTACCACCTGTAGTTTGGTTGTCTAAATCAGTAATATCGGACATAACTCTTGTTCTACATCCCATGTAACCTACTTCAGTTCTAAAGTCTCCTTTTTTATAGAAAGCCTTATTAAATGGAGCATCTATAAATGAGAAGTTAGGGAATAATCTTTTAGCAGATACCTTACAAGCTAATTTAAATAAATCATAGTTTTTATCTTCAGGATTATAATTAACTCCTTCTTTTACTTTAAAGATTGATACTGGGAAGATTGGAGTTTCATTTTTACCTAAACCTTCATCAGTAGCAAGTAAGAAGTTTTTAGTAACCATTCTACCTTCTGGTGATTCATCAGTTCCTAAGTTAATTGAACTAAAAGGAACTTGTGCACCTGCACGTGAGTGCATTGTATTTAAATTGTGAATAAATGCTTCCATTGCTTGATATGTAGTTCTATTAGTTTTAGCTAATGCTTTTTCATAAGATTTTTCTAAAGCTATTTTTAATTGTTTAGAATCTTTGAAGTATGAATCAAATTTATGAACATCAAATTCAATTGATTCTAGTTTATCTATATCTTTAACAATTTTATCCATATTAACAAATGATAATGTATCAGAATAATCTAACATATCATATACTTGTTGTTTAAATTGTTTTTTAAATGTTTTTAATACACCTGGAGCCATGTAATAATCGAATGCTGGAATTGATTGTCCACCGTGTTGATCATTTTGGTTTGATTGAATTGCAATAGCTGCTAGTGCTGAATAAGACATAATATCTTGTGGTTCTCTTAAATGACCATGTCCTGTAGAGAAACCATTTTTAAATAATCTATCTAATTCTATTTGCATACATGTAGTAGTACCCATTGGTAAGAAATCCATATCATGAATATGAATTGCTCCACTCTCGTGAGCTTCACTAAATTTAGGTTTCATCATATATGTTTTAGCAAATTCTTTTGAAATTGTTGAACCATATTGAAGCATTGTACCCATGGCAGTATCACCATCAACGTTTGCGTTTTCTCTTTTGTTATCATCTTCGTTAGCACTCTTTAGTCCTAAACCTTCGATTGTTTTTAAGAATTTATGTAATTTCTTTTCTTCAGAAAATAATTCTCTAGATTGATTTCTTCTTTCTCTATATGACTTAAATGATTCATATACATCATCATACCCCTTCTTTTGAAGAGCATCTTCAATCATATCTTGAATTTGTTCAATCTTAATCTTTTCTTCGTCTTTGTATTCCTTTTCAATTCTAGAAATAACTTCTTTATATACTTTTTGAATATCACTTTCAGAATATACTTTAACTTCATCATCATCTTTAGTAACAGTAATGTTATCAAATCCTTTTTTGATAGCTAAAGCAATCTTAGATCCATCAAAAGTAACTTTCTTTCCGTTTCTTTTAATAACAGTTAATTTGTCTAATACTTCATTTTTCATATTCTACCATCCTTTATTTTCTCTACTGTTAAATTAAGCATAGCACACCTTTTTTTTACTATCAATATTTTTGAGAAAAAAAGTGATTTTTTTCGTTTTCCTTTACGACAAGTTTTTTAAAAATGTAAATTTTTTAAATTTTTTTAAAAAAATAAAAAAGATATAAAATAATAAAATATCCCGTAATTACGGAGTATTTTTAATTTTATATCAAAATATCGTTCGTAAAATTTTTTGCATTTTTTTGAAAATATGTCATTTTTGATATTTACACTTTTTTATTTTTTTGAAAAATAATCTAAAAATAATTTTGGGGTTTTTGCGATAAATTCATAGGTTTTATGATTAATAGGATTAGTTAAAATAACTTTATATGCATGTAAACCTAATCTATTAATTGGATTAACTTTACTTGAATATTTTTTATCACCAATTATTGGATTACCTATATAATCTAATTGACATCTTATTTGATTCTTTCTTCCTGTTTTAATATTTATATCTAATAAGGTATATTTAGATAATTCGTTTATTACTTTATAATCTAATATGGCTAATTTAGATGTTTTAGTTTGATTAGTAACATATACTTGTAGAGTTTTAGATTCATCTAGATAGTTTTTTAAGGTATCACTCTTTTTAGGTGTTTTACCTTCCACTATGGCATAATAATATCTTTTGGCTATATTATTCCAATTGTTTTGTAAAACACTTTTTAAAGACTCGTTTTTAGCAAATACTACGATACCTGATGTATCCTTGTCAAGTCGATTAACAATAAATACTTTTTGATTCTTTTTTCTTATGTATTCTCTTACTTCGTGATATAAGCTATTAAACTTATCTTTATCAGTTCCAATTGTTAATTGACCACTAGGTTTATCTATTACAAGTAATTCTTTATCTTCATATATAATATTTAATTTTTTCATATAATTCCTCTTTCATTTAATATATTAACATATTTTTATAAAATATGTTATAACATGTGCCAAGAAAGAAATTATTAGATGGATTGATTACAATTAATGTATAATCAACAAATAGATAATAACTTGATAAATAACCTTTAATAAGTTGTTCTTTTTTGGCCTAATTTGCCTTTTATGAATAAATTTGTTATAATATGCAAGGTTTTTGTTTTTTTAATGGAAGGGGTTATTATTAATAACTTATAAAAAAGGAGGTGTTTATATGATTTCATATAAATTCACAATTGGTAAAAAAGGCCAACTTACTTGTTATAAGTCTGATAATACATTAAATAAATATACTGGCAAAAAGGCTTTAAACAAATTAGAACATATTAAAGATTTTAATTATTATTCTTTTAAAAATATTGTTAAAGATATTAATACGAATAAGAAATGTCATTCAATGGTATTTGTTAGCAATAATCATATGGTTACTTTTGAAGATATTAATAAGTTTCAAAATAAGGCTGACTTTTCTATTGAAGGTATTTTAAAAGAATTATTAATAATAATTAAAGAAAACCAAGAAAGAAATAGAATAATAGAACAAACTATTAAAGAACAATATCATATGGATGTTAAAACGACTAAATTAGTTTTAATGAGTGCTTTTAGTGCTGCTGTTATTGCAATTAATCACTATCCTAGTTTAAAAGTTAATACACAGGATAAAAACTATGTATCTGAGCCTGTTGAGACTAAAGTTGAATCAGTAGTTGTTAATCCTGATTACGATTATCCTAATGAAATAGTATCTAATATTACGACAGGTATTGTATCTAAAGATAATTATTCTATTGAATTTGATAATAATAATGTTGCATCTTTTGTCGAGAGTGTTGGATTTGATGGTAAAGAATTAAATTCATATGATGGATTTGTTGAATACGGACCAAGTGGTGCTTATGAAACATATTATGATGCTGATGTTATTTGTGATGTTGGAATGGATAATTGTGTTAAATACATGAGAGATTTAGGATACTCTGAAGAAGAATATCCATATTACATCAGAGAAGATGGTGTTAGAATGTTTGGAGACTATGTAATGGTTGCTGCTGATACAAATGTTTTACCTAAGGGTACAATTATTGATACCTCTTTAGGTATGGGTATGGTATGTGATCATTGTGAAAGTTCTGAAACTAATCATAGACAAATAGATATTGCTGTTAATTGGACAAAGAAATTAGAATTAAAAAAATAGTAGATTACTCTACTATTTTTTTTACATTCCTATTTTATATGGATTAATATATGATCCATCTCCACCAAGATAATTAACTTCATTTTTCAAATATAGTGTAGGAAATACATCACCTATACTAACTGGTGTCGAATTCGTTGGAAAACCGATTGAATAAACCGAAGAATCTCCCAAAATACTATCCGGAGTAATAGTTGAAATAAGTGTTGGAGTATAATGATCAAAAGCACTATCATAATCCTCAGGATATTCTAATAAATAATTTACATAATTTATCCAAGTATTTTTGTTACATTCATTTGTTTCATGATAATAATCATCTGAATGTATATTTTTCTGTAAGCATTCCGTTTTATATGATAATTCTCCATTTGAAATTGAATAAAAATAGTCACTCAAATATGGTAGTGCAACTTTTCCTATCCATGTAGCAGTATGTATTACATCTGTGCCCATTATACCAACCATATAATCTGGAATAGTTACTACATTATCACTTCTTTCATAAATATACATTTCTTTTGGAAGTGTAGATGGTCTTTTTTTATTATCATCAAGCACATCATCATTAGGATTTGTTCCAGTGTGCCATTTAACACTTTGTATCATATTTATTGCCGAAGTACTTAGAGGCGATATAGCATCAATCTCTTTTACATCATTTTGATCACTATACCATTTACCATCTGTTGCTACAGTAACATTTCCAAGATAGTCAGTATTTAATTCTCTCATTAGATCTGCACCTTCATAAGGAGTTCCATCTTTATGTGTTGTTTCTCCCCATTGATTTATACCATAACCACTATTAACAGTCGATGCACTTGTATCCCATGAATAGTAAATATGATCTCCTGTAGATGAAGTTTGTCCGTTATTAATTCCCATATTTATCATTTTTATTCTTGATGCACTATTTCCATTATCATCTTCTATATTGTTCATAACACCTATTATATTCCATATTTCACAAGTCTCTGAACTCATTTGACTTGGATTTGTAGTTGTACAATTATAATAAACAAAGTTATTAGGTCGTTGCCCTACATATCTTAAATTGTTATCTGCTGTACCATTTTCTCCTAATGTATCGGTTCCATCATATTCTAAATCAGATGTTTTTAAAGATAATATATGTTCTAGTAAAGTTGTTCTTGTTCCTGCACCAACAGTACCGTTTATTAAATTATAGGTAGTAACTCTTTCAAATCTTGCAAATGAAAAATATATTACTAAAATAATTGTTAAAACAGCTCCAATAAAGGCTGATATTACCTTTATATTCTTATGATTATGTTTTCTATCTAAGCTAGCTAATGCAGAATTTTTATTAAACTTCTTCATTTAAATTCTCCTATACTTTAATAAGTATATCACTTTTTTAAGATAATAAAAAGGCATTCATTTTTTTGAATGCCTTTTTATATTATTTTATTTCAATATATTTTTTAGATTTCTTTTCATCTTCTTTAGGTACGATGATTGTTAAGATACCATCTTTATATTGTGCATCGATATGTTCTTCATCAGCATCTCCTAAATAGATTGATCTTTCAAATTTTGAATAAGATCTTTCTCTTCTTATATACTTCTTAGAATCATCTTTAACTTCATTTTTCTTTTCAGCTTTGATAGTTAAATAATTGTTTTCTAAGTTAATTTTTAAATCTTCTTTCTTGAATCCAGGAACATCCATTTCGATGTGGTATTTATTGTCCTTCTCGTAAATATCACATTTTCCTAGTGTACTTCTTTCTGGTACCATAAAATCATCAAAAATGTCATCTAAATAAAATTTTCTTGGAATTAAATCCATATTTCATCTCTTCCTTTCATACTTACGTTATACCACTAAAATTAGCACTTGTCAAGTGTAAGTGCTAATTATTTTATTTTATTTTTAATTTCGCTATATTTAAATCCTTTAGACATTAATTTATTTATTAATTGTACTTTTAATTCATTACCAGAATACTTCTTAGATAATTTATTATAAATACTTTCATAAGTCTTATTAAAGATATCTTCATCATCCTTTATATCATAATTACTTATTACATCTAGTATCATAGTCTTATCATACCCTAGTGTATTTAAATCATATAATATTTTTTCTTTTAAGTAGCTTGAAGAATATTTTGTATTTGATTTAATTTTCTTTTCAACTAATTTAGTTATTTTATTTATCCAAGTTGAATCCTCTACTTCATCTAAGTACTGTTTAATTAATGATTCATCAATATCTTTATTAGTTAAATCTCTTAGTATTTTATAATAACCATTATTAGATAGATTAACTTGATCTGCTACATAAGATTTAACGTATAAATCATCATTTAGATATCCTTCTTTAGTTATTCTATCTAATACATCATTTAGAGTATCCCTGTCATATTTAATCTTAAAGTGATTATATATTTCTTTTCTTGTTCTAAGTTTAGTTCCTAGATATCTAATAGTTTTATTATATAATTCATAGAAATCATTTTCTTTTAATAGTTTATCTATATCCTCTATTTCCTTAGTTATAAGTAAATTATTATTTAAGATAACATTATCATATAGAGTAATAACATCATCATTATCTAGTTTAACTTTATATTTATCTATACCTTTTTTTTCATAAGAAACTATTTTCATATAATCACCTCTTTAGGTACATTATACATACATCTTTTTTAATATTCAATAAATAAAAAAAAATACAACATTGTTGTATTTTTATTTATTCAAATAAGAAATATATGATTTTATTAAGTCAGCATCCATTAAGTTTTTGGGTACTTCATTTGGATTAAAAAATTTTAATCTCTTAGTTTCTGAATCACCTTTTAAATCGTTAACATTAACATTTGACACTTTAGCTAAATACAATGATGTATTATTATAAACAATATCACCATTAGGATAACTATTCTTTCTTGAATTACCAGATAAAGTATCAATTAATATTAAATCACTTGGTTCAAATTTTAATCCTGTTTCTTCATAAGCTTCTCTAACAGCAGTTTCTCTTAAATCTTCTCCAAGATCTTGGCACCCACCAGGTAATCCCCATTTATTTCTATCAGTTCTTTCTTGAAGTAATATTTCTTTATTATCATTTTCAATAATTATGGCTGCGCCAGTTTGAATGAATGGTATATGACTAATTCTATCATCTAAAGCCATTCTAAATAATACTGGATATCCACCATAATTTTTGCTTAAGTTTAATAATTCTTCTTCATTTAAACTTAAAACTAAATTTACAAATTCTTCATGAGTATATTCTCTCATTTTTTTAAATTTCATATTATTCTCCTTTATTTAACATTAGGTATTTATATATTTCTCCCCAATTATTTACATTAACGACATTCTCTTTATCTACTTTATTTGATGCATTATTTTTAAAATATAATGCACATATTCCATTATCAGCAGCATTTATACAAATATTACTGTCATCATCAATCATATAATCAACGTGCTCTTCTAATAGTTTCTCTATCTTATGATGTTCATTATTAAATACTTTAATATCTCCAAATCCAATTGTTTTTAATTTTTTTATAGCTATTTCAGTTTCAAAATCATTTCTAGATGTTACTACAATAAATTCAAATTTATCTTTTAATTTATTTAATACTATATCTAATCCAGTCATAAAGTTTGCATTTTTTAAAACAATCTCAGCATTTTTATTATAAAAGTCTTTAAACTCTTCCTCAGTCCAATTATATCTCTTTTGAAAAATCCTTTGAGTATTATCAACTATAGTATCTTTTTCATTTTTTTCTACATCATATATTTCTGTATATACTCTATATAAATTTTCTGAGTCAAATACAACTCCATCTAAATCAAGTGCTATTTTTTTCATATTTATCTCCTCATATATAATTATACCATATACATTAGTTTTTATCGTTAATTCAGGTAAAAAACGTATCTAAAATGCTTTTTTTAATAAAAATTACATATTTTGTTGAATTATAAAAAACCTCGTAAATCCTTATTTTACAAGAGTTTTTAGTATTATTTACCGCAACAAACTTTATACTTACGACCACTGCCACATGAAATTTAATTGCATATTTTCTGCGATAATCTTCCTAATTATGTCCTTATTCTTCATATATTGTGCAATATTTTTCACTTTTTAAGAAATATATTTATCTAAAAAGGTATCTAATAATCTATTTTAATAATTTTTCAAATGCATTTGCATTTAATATTGTATTTGATATAAATTTTCCTTTATAAAAGTTTGCCCAATTGTTAAA
>OCVV011298901.1_pt1 | contig 10330 bp, 10 predicted proteins | sample 1539721 | NCBI WGS metagenome assembly OCVV01 (sample SAMN02144230, study PRJEB22623) | gut metagenome | biome: sheep rumen | host: Ovis aries | place: New Zealand
AATATTTTTATAAAAATAATAAATTAATAATTAATTATTAATTATTAAAAGATAAATTTAAATAAATAATAAAAAAGAAAGAAGGAATTAAAATAGAAATTAATAATTTAGAAAAAAATAATAATATTGGATTAAATAATAATATCTTAAATGAAATAGAACAAAAGAAATTTTTAGAAACAAATTTAGGTAAAGCAATTAACACTGCAATAGATATTGGAATACGTGCAGTGTTACCTGAATTTGTAGATGAACAAATAATTAATATAAAAGATAATTTAATTAATTATGGTTTAAAAGAGGGAATTACAAAAACAATTGAAGACAGTATAGATTTAGGAAAAAGTGCTTTAGGTATTATAACTGGAAACTTTGAAAATGTTTCACAAATGCAAAATGCTGTAAAAAGTGGTGGATTAATAGAAGGTGTTTCTTCATTATTAGATAATGTAGTTGATAAAGTAAGACAAGCAGGTCTAATTAATAATACTGTTGCAAAAACCATTAAACAAAGTAAAAATGTAATTTTAAATAATGTAGAGAGTAATATAGAAAATAGTTTTGAAAAACAATACCAAGCAATTACATATACAGAAAAGTATATTAATAAATGGAAAGAGTATTTTAATAGTAGAAATTTTGAAGGGATGGAAAAAGAATATAAAAGATTAGAAAAGCAATTAAAAAATATTGCACCAATTGAAAAAACTATAAATGAAGCAAGGACAATAAAAATGCTACATAATTTAATTAAAAATAATGGACATGATTTTAATTTAAGTAATGAACAATTGGAATTGATAGAAAAATTGAAATAAATGTATTGTTATACGGATAGAAATGGAGAAACGTATAAAAAGAGAATTAACATGAAACATAGCTTTTATTTATGTGTTTTTTAGTTACTGTTCAGCTTAAATATTGTTTTAGCCCTGCTTAGGCTATGATTAATATATAAAAATTAAATTCCTTACTGGTCAAACCAATCATATGAATGAAAAAAATTAAAATTAATAATTAGAACAGTTAATCTGTCTAATCTGTATAAGCTAGAGTTTGACCAAACTGCGCGGTCATTGAATTTTTATATGTTAATCATTAGCGCGGGCATTTCAACGTAATTAGACTGAACAGTAACGTTTTTTTAAATAAAAATTCCCATATTTTACTTGCATAATTTAGGTTGTTTTAGTATAATACAAATGTACAAAAAATAACAAATAAAAAATGGGAAAAAGTTATATCCCTAAAGAAAGGACGTTTTAAAATGGAAGAAAGAAATGACGGAAAAATTATAGAAAGAGACATTGAAAAAGAGATGAGAACAGCTTATATAGACTATGCCATGAGTGTTATTGTATCTCGTGCACTTCCAGATGTAAGAGATGGTTTAAAGCCAGTACATAGAAGAATCTTATATGCTATGCACGAAGATGGAATTACTTCAGACAAGCCATATAGAAAATGTGCAAACACAGTTGGTTCTGTTTTAGGTAGATACCATCCACACGGAGATAGCTCAGTTTATGATGCTATGGTAAGAATGGCACAAGACTTTTCTATGAGATATATGTTAATTGATGGTCATGGTAACTTTGGTTCTGTTGATGGAGATGGAGCAGCTGCCATGAGGTATACAGAAGCAAGAATGGCTAAAATATCTAATTATATGTTATCAGATATTGAAAAAAATACAGTTAACTTTATGCCAAACTATGATGATAGATTGCAAGAGCCTACAGTTTTGCCTGCTAGAATACCAGCATTGCTTATAAATGGTTCATCAGGTATAGCCGTAGGTATGGCAACAAATATACCACCACATAACCTTACAGAAGTAATCGATGGAATTATAAAAATAATTGATGAAGATGAAGTAACAGATGAACAATTAATGGAAGTTATAAAAGGCCCAGATTTCCCAACAGAAGGTATAATTTTAGGTCTTGAAGGAATAAAACAAGCATATAAAACAGGTAGAGGGAAAATTACTTTAAGAGCAGAAACAAATATAGAAGAAATGAGTGGAAATAGACAAAGAATTATTGTTTCATCACTTCCATATCAAGTAAATAAAGCAAATTTAATAAAAGCAATATCAGATTTATCTAAAGATAAAAAAGTTGAAGGAATTTCAGAATGTAGGGATGAATCAGACAGAATCGATAGGGTAAGAGTTGTAATAGAGCTAAAAAGAGATGCAAATGCTCAAGTTGTTTTGAATCAGTTATTTAAACATACACAAATGCAAACAACATTTGGAATAATAATGCTTGCATTAGTAAATGGTGAACCTAAAATATTAACATTGAGGCAATGTTTAGACTGTTATATAGACCATAGAAAAGAAGTTATTTTAAGAAGAACACAATTTGATTTAGACAAAGCATTAGCAAGAGCTCACATATTAGAAGGATTAAAAATAGCATTAGACTACATAGATGAAGTAATAGCAATAATTAGATCATCTTATGATGATCCAAAAGAAAGATTAATGGAGCGCTTTGGGCTTTCCGATATACAAGCACAAGCAATTTTAGACATGAGATTAAAAACATTATCAGGTTTGCAACGAGAGAAAATTGAAGAAGAATATAAGCAACTAATGGAATTAATTGAACATTTAAGAGCAATTTTAGCAAGTGAAAGATTGGTTTTTGATATTATCAAAGAGGAATTATTAGAAATAAGAGAAAAATTTGGAGATGATAGAAAAACTAAAATAGTGGCTGCTGAAGGGGAAATTGACTTGGAAGATTTAATTAAAGAAGAACAATGTGTAGTTGCTCTAACTCATTTTGGATATATAAAGAGAATGCCAATAGATACATATAGAAGTCAGAGAAGAGGTGGAAAGGGCATAACAGGTATGTCTACAAGAGAAGATGACTTTGTAAAACAAATCTTTACAACATCAACTCATGATATGATATTATTCTTTACAAATAAAGGTAAATTATATAGACTAAGAGGATATGAAGTACCTGAAGCAGGAAGAACAGCTAGAGGAACAGCAATTGTAAATTTACTTAGCTTAGATCCTGGAGAGAAAGTATCTGCAGTTATACCAATTCAAAATTTCGCAGATGGAAAATATCTACTTATGGCAACGAAAAATGGATTAATTAAGAAAACCGCATTAAAAGAATATGAATCATCAAGAAAGACAGGGTTACAAGGAATAACACTGAAAGACGATGACGAATTAATAGCTGTAAGATTAACAGATGGAGAAGATAATGTAGTTCTAGTTACAAGAAATGGTCTATGTATAACATTTGACGAAAAAGAAGTAAGACCAATTGGTAGAGTGGCACAAGGTGTTATAGGAATGAGAATAGATGAAGAAGATGAAGTGATTGGAATGGAATCTGTAATAGCAGGAGGAAAAGCAACATTGCTTGCAATAACAGAACATGGTTTTGGTAAAAGAACAGAACTTGATGAATATAGAGTACAAAAAAGAGGTGGAAGAGGAGTAATCACCTACAAGATAACACAAAAAACAGGAAAAATAGTTGGAGTAAGAATTGCTAAAGAGGAAGATGATGTTATGCTAATAACAGATAAGGGAACAATTATAAGACTAAATGTAGCGGAAATAAGCATTTTAGGAAGATCAACACAAGGGGTTACTTTAATGAGAACAAATGATGGTGGAAAAGTTGTAAGTATAGAAACAATTTCACAAGAAGAAGAGATTGAAGGGGATTAGGAGAAAAAGGAACTTCTCCTAATCCCCTTTCAATCTCAAATCATCTCCAAAGAAATAATAAATATCATAATATCCAGCAATTCTAGAGCCGATACGTTCCTCGTAATTTTTAAAAATATCATTAATATTTAAATTTGTCGAAATAATAGTTTTTGTTGGTTTATTAAAATTTAAAATCCTAGTATTTAAAATAGTAAATAATTCACTAAGCTTCATACTGTTTAAACTTTCTGTACCAAGATCATCTATAATTAGCAAATCTGATTCTAGAATAGATTTATAAATGTTTTCATCATAATTTTTTTTACCATTTATTTTATAATCTATTACGCTTTCAAGCAGTACAGGAGCCGTTTGATAAAGTACAGTTTTTCCTTTTTCTAGTAATTCTTTTGCAATGCAATTCAACATAAATGTCTTACCGTAAACCAGTGTTACCGGTAAATAGCAAGTTTTTTTGTTCTATATTATCAAAGTTGTTAACAAATTGAACACATTTATTTTTAATATTTAAAATATTTTTTCTTGGAGATATGTTAAATTTATATTTTGATAAATCTACATCATCTGAAAAAATATTTTCATTAAAAGATTCAAAATTTTCTTTTTTTAAATTAGACATATTAGATTTATTAAATGAATAATTAAGTAGTTTTTGTTTTAGGCAATTACACATTTGTGTTTTATAATTATTATTAATAATATATCCAGTATCATTACAAATTTTACACTCGTAAAAAGGTGTTAAATAATTATCTGGTAGGGATAAACTTTTTAAAATTTCTAATTTTTCTTTTTTAAAGTTATTAATTTTTTCTGTTAGATTATTAAGTGAGATATCTTTATTATTTATAATATTTTTTGAGGTTTCAATTGCTAATCTATTTAAATTATCTTCAATTTCTTTTAAATGAGGTACTTTTTTATATAAAAAATTTTTTCTTCTTTCTAAATCTAATTCTGCACTAATTTTTTTTTTCTCATACTCTTTTAATAAAGAATTTAAGATTTCACTAGACATAAAAATAAATCTCCTTTTCTAAGCATTTGTTCTTAACTTTTTATCTTCAAAATTATTAGCATAAAGAAAATCCAAATTCGTATAATTTCTTTGTTCATAATTTGTTTTATGAACAGTAGATTTTAAATTCTTAGCACTTTTTTCTTGTTTTTTTCTTTGTTCAAGAAAATTATTTACATCGGAAGGAGTCTTTAAATTTCTGTCATGCCAATCAGTAATAATGTTATTTATATATTCAAATGTAGGATTTTGCTTAAATGTAGTTCTTTTTAAAGCTAGTTCTATTATGCTCATATCATAACCAAAGTTAGAAACCCAATTTTCAATATAGGCTTCTTCATATTGTGTAAGACCATTATATTTTCCAAGTTTTTTAGCAATTGTTTTTTTGGTTTTATTTAAACCTTCTTGTCTCTCATAATATTTATCTAAATCATTCCAAGTTTTTACCTTATTTCCAGACCACGCTTCGGCAACAGTTTGGACATAATTTCTATGAAGAGCGCTATGTTTATAGCAATAATCAAATAGAGCAATCATAACTTGCTCATCAAATTGATATTTAGAAAACCATAAATCAATATCATTATACCAAGAAGGCCCCATAATTCCTTGAAAATACATATTGTTAATATGTTCAATTGCTCTTGCTTTAGTTTTATTTTTAGCAGTTTGCTCAACTTTTTCTTTGGATAAACTTAAATTAGGTGTATATAAATTGTGTAGAGTTGATTCTTGCAAATCTACAATAATATATCCATTTGTTTTTTTGGTAATTAATTCATGTTCTTCCAAAAACTTAATTCCATCGTTAATTATTTTTAATGGAATATTTAATTTTTTAGATAAATCGGTCAATTTAATATCTTTTCCATATTTTGATAAAAACAATATATACATATATATTTTTAAATAGTCACCTGGTAATTCTGACAAATGTTCCGAAAAAAATATGTCTGGAATAGTTGTTTCAGAAAATAAAAGTGATTTTTCTTTTTGCTCTAATTTCATAATAAATCCCCCATAATTTATTTTGATTAGATTTTATAATTCAAATTATAACTTTTTTGAATAAAAAATTCAAGTATAAAATATATAAATTATGAGATTTTTGATATATCGTTTAATTATAATTTATTTTTTGCTATAAAAGAATAATTTTTGTTTAAAAATAAATTTAAGCGTATATGCAGAAACATATACAAAATTCTCTCCATTAAGCCCGGAGAAACTAAAAAGCAATAGGGGAAAACATAAAAAAATAAACGTAAATATTTTAAGGTTTAGACTTCTAAATAAAAAGTTAACTAAAACAAAAACAAAGAAATACCAAGCAACATTTACAAAAGCTGTTGTATAGTCAATTATACCGAATACTTTATTTTTGAATTTATAATTTTGTGGAAAAATAAATTTCATTTAAAACCTCCTAGAAAAACTTTGAACAGTTTGTGATATATTTGTGGAAACTCCACCAATAAATTCTCTAACAAAAGTATTTGCTCTAATTAAAGCATAAATACCTCCTATATAAATGAATTTATTTAGTAAATTTGAAGATGAAAAGTCTAGAGAAAACAGAATTAACAATACGATAGCCACAATAACTTGAATAAATAATAATGAGAAAAAATTTTTAATCCAAGCTTTAAAAAACCAACATGTGGAGCTTAAAACTAATGATAGAAATGCAAATGGTGACAAAAGAGCAAATAGTTTAATCATAATATATCTAAGAGAATAAGAGAAGACTAAACCAAGTAAAGAAAAGCTTAAAGTTCCTTTTATAAGTCCATCTACAGAAAAAATATTAATAGAATTTGATGAAATTGTCATATTGGAATTAATTTTATTAATTAGCTCAGAAAAAGATATAGATAATCCAAAAATATTTTCTCCAATTTTTTTTATTGCAGTAGAAATATTATAATTTAAATTTAAAAATAACTCTATTATAAAAAAAGATGAATTCATACAAATACCAAATATAATCATTTTAATAAAAAAACTAAATGGTTTTTCTACTTTATTATATGTAATGTGAGACATTAAGTAGCTGATAGCATAATATAATATAAAACCTAAGAGAAGTGAATTTGTAATTAATAAAATTCCATTTGAAGTTGATGTTCCAAGAATACTTTCAAAATTTTTATCATGTAGGATATCAGAACCTACAAAAGTAATATTATCTAAAACAGAATATAAATTATTGTCAATAGAAGCAAAAAGATTTTCAAAAATTGTATTAATAGTTATTATAATAGATTGCGCAATTTCTGTATTTTTTTCCAAATAAACCTCCTTTATGAAATTAATGATTTTATTGCAGATAAAATTAAATCAATAGCAAGGATAAAAGCATATGAAAATAATGAACCTTTAATTATTTTTTTTCCAGTTCTAATTTTTTCTTCATCACCAAAACTAAATTTTCTCATAAAAACACCACTGCCAACAGCGACGGCTGCTGCTGGTGTTGAAATTTTTATAATCCAGCCTTCAATACTCTCAAAGGCAGAATTAATTTTAGTTACAATTTGTGGGTCTCCCCAAGCTATTGTTATAGTTGTCATAGAATTTAATAAAATAAGTGAAAAAAGAGAAATAAAAATCATATAAAAAGTTTTTTTATTCAAATATATCAATCCTTTCTTTAAAATATGGAAACATTTCTAATTTTTTTGGATTTAAAATTTTGCTTCCATCAGACAAAAATGTAAGAGCGGTAAAAGTTTCTAAATTTTGTGTAAAAAAATTTGATTCGAATATATAATCGTTTTGAGTGTACGTACTATAAGTTTCAGAAATATTAGAGTTTTCTGAACTTAAAATATTTGTTATATAACTAAATCTAGTTTCTTTAGCACTTTCAGAGATACTTTTAGATATTCTTTCTTTTTCTTCTTTTCCAAGTTGCTTTTGAGCTTCTTCAATTGTAAAAATATCATCTGTTCTAAACCAAATTTTATTTATTAGGTTCTGAGTAATTACTTTTACAAAAGCTTCATCTTTTAATGTGGTCTTTAAGGACGAATAGCTTTGAGTACTGACAATATTAATACATTTAGCCTCTCTACTCATCGAGAAAAACTCTCCATCGGTTTTGCTAGCAAATTTGTCGTACTCGTCACAAATAAATGCTGATGGTTTTATAGTATTATTGGACAAATTAGACATAACCGTTGTTTGAAAGTCAAGTTTTAAATAAGTTGCAATAATTTTAGAAAGAGTGCTATATTCTGAAATATTCATATCTAAAACAACAATTTTGCCTTTGTTAATTACTTCATCAAAACCTGTAAATGTAAGATTTTTTTTAGGAACAGAAAATGTTTTTACAACATCATAATCGGAAACAAAAGTATTTGTAATTCTTGTAATTTCAGAAATTATAATACCTTTAGTTCTAGAATCTAAATTGTAAAACTCTTTTTCAAAGAAGCTTAAGCTTGCATTTAATTCATAAACCTGATTTTTATTTAACTTTGAATAAATAAACAAATCTCTTAAAACCTTGATTTTTTCTTTATAATAATTAGGAATTGTAATTAATTTATGCAATTCTAGAAAATCAACATAACCATTATTATATAATCTACATAACTTTATACATTCGCAAATTACTTGTTCTGCTTTATCTAGCCAATATGATTCAGTATTATTTTCTGAGAATAATAACAAGATTGTTTTTAATCTATTAGCTAAGGCCAGTGGTTTCAAGTTGGGTTTGTGCAAGGGATTATAACAAACATTAGATTTTAGACTAATAACAATTAAGTCATCTAATAAATTTAAATCATATGCATATTTTTTAACCTGTTTATAGTAATTTCCTTTTACATCTAAAATAAGCATACCTAATTTGGAATCTAAATTTTTACTATTATATTCTAAAAGCTGCCTTGTAAATGGATACATGGCACTAGATGTTTTGCCAGAACCTATTGTACCAGTTATTAAGAAATTTTGATATAATCCATTTTCAGGAATATAAATTTTAGAATTTGAATTTTTATCAAGTCCGATTAACAAATAAAGAGAATTAATAAAATTTTTGGAGTGAGAATTTAATTTATTTTTTCCATTATTTGAAAAACTTAACTTTAGAAATTTTAAAAAATTGACAATTATAGAAAAAAATCTTGTATATATAAAATTACTTATTAAAAAATTTGAAAAGAAAAACGTAAAAATATATGTAAGTTTAATAATTTGCCATAGCTCTAAATATTTTGAACAAATATCGAATGGATGAATGCCGTAAGAGATTACGATTTCTTTTGCTTCATAAATAGGTTTAAAAGTTATATATGTTATAAATGCCGATACACATAGGAATAATAAAGAAAATAAAAATCTATTTTTAAGCGTAAATATAAATGATGACCTCCTTTACTTAAAGTTTTTCTTTTTTATTTCTAACTTGGAACCTTGCTTATGATGAAAAAATATAATTTCAAAAAAAGTATATAATGAATAACAAGTTATAAAAAGATTTATAATAAATGTTAAGAAATAAAAATTGATTAGTTTAGAAATAATATCACCGCCTTACAATTTTTAATATAATACAATATTTTTTTCAATTTGTCTATACTTTTTTGAAAATTTATGATAAAATTATATTAATGTTCAGCTTAAAAATTGTTTTAGCCCTGCTTAGGCAATGATTAATATATAAAAATTAAATTCCTTACTGGTCAAACTAATCATATGAATGAAAGAGATTAAAATTAATAATTAGAACAGTTAACATATCTAATCTGTATAAGCTAGAGTTTGACCAAACTGCGCGTTCATTGAATTTTTATATATTAATCATTAGCGCGGGCATTTCAACGTAATTATACTGAACAGTAACAAAATTATTAAAATTTTTATATTTATATATTTTCAATACAATTTAATTTAATAGAAAAGAATAATAAAAATTAAACAAGGAGGACTGAAAATGGAATTTAATAAAGATACTAGAATTGGTGAAATTTTAGAAAAAGCACCAGAAAAAGCAGAGATTCTGATGGAAATTGGTATGCATTGTTTAGGATGCCCAGCTTCACAAATGGAAACATTAGAAGAAGCCTGTGAAGTTCATGGAATTGACGTTGAAGATGTTTTAAAAAAAATAAATGAATAAAATTTATATATTAACCATGCTATGCAGGGCTATATTATTTTATAAGCTGTGAAATGTAATTTACTAGCAAAAAATTTAAAAATTTTTAACAAATGTATTGACAATTGTAGAAAAATATTGTATTATAAAAAGGCGTTGTAGGTTTTACAACTCTTATGGGCTATTAGCTCAGGTGGTAGAGCACTTGACTTTTAATCAAGTTGTCCCGCGTTCGAGTCGCGGATAGCTCACCAAAAGAACTAAATAATTGCAACTCAATTATTTAGTTCTTTGTATATAAGGCCCGTTGGTCAAGCGGTTAAGACATCGCCCTTTCACGGCGGAGACATGGGTTCGATTCCCGTACGGGTCACCAACTTAATATTTGCCACTTTAGCTCAGTTGGCCAGAGCACCGCACTTGTAATGCGGGGGTCCTCAGTTCGAATCTGAGAAGTGGCTCCATATAAAGGTCA
>OCVV011284361.1_pt1 | contig 10329 bp, 8 predicted proteins | sample 1539721 | NCBI WGS metagenome assembly OCVV01 (sample SAMN02144230, study PRJEB22623) | gut metagenome | biome: sheep rumen | host: Ovis aries | place: New Zealand
TTTCACGCTGATGGTAGTACATGAGAGCATGTGCAAGAGTAGGTAGTTGCCAAGCTAATCTTCTATTATGTATTTATCCAAAGAGTTTCAAAACTCTTTTTTTTTAGATTTTAGGTCTTTAATTAATATTTATACTGTGGATAAGTTGAAAAATATAAATGAATTAATTGATATTTAATAATTATCCAAATTATATTTACTCAAATTTTTATATTTTTGACAAAAATTATTATGAAATCATTTTCATTAATTTGGTTACGTTTTCATAAAATTAAGTTTACAAATTGATACTATAATAAAAGTGTCAAAGGAGTGATTAATATGTCAAACAATATAAAAGTAGAAATTAAAGATATTCACGGCCTACATGCAAGAAAGTGCGTTGCAATTTGCAATGCTGCTAATAAATATGAGTCTAATATTCAAATGTCGCACAACGGTCATGTTGTTGACATGAAATCTATTCTTGGACTCTTATCATTAGCTTGTCCAACTGGTTCTAAGGTTGAAATTTCTGCATATGGTGCTGATTCAGAACAAGCTATTAAATACTTACAACTTTTAGTTGAATAACTTTAATTTCTTGATTTTACAGATGGACATTGTCCATCTTTTTCTTTTATTTATAATGATTATAGTTTAAAATATTTATGGGTGTAATTATGTACAGTACTATCATTTTATATACAATACTAATTATCTTAATAATTTACGACATATTTGTTTATTTTTATGATGTATTTTTTGGGCCAAACTCAAATAAAGAATTAGTAAAAAAGAAAAATTTAATAATAAAAGATGGTATTTTTACTTTTGATTTTTATAAAAGGAATGCAATAATTGATGTGATTGATGCAGATATTATTGAAATACCAAAGTCATATAATAATAAATATATTAATGTGATTGATATAAATAGAAAAATAAATTGTAAGAAATTTATAATTTCTGAAAATATTAATGTCATTAATAATCTAAAGCTTAATGCTAATGAAGTAATTTCACTTTCTAATAGTTATCATGTTATAGATAATATGATTTTAGATAAATTTGATAATGTAATAACTATTTTTAAAGATGTTAATCAAGATACGCTCTTAAATATTGCAAAAAAGTATAGCATATCAAGAAAAGCCATTCATTATTTTTCAAATGCTAAATATGTACAATTTGGTAAATATAAAGGTTTATATGAGTTTAGAATATCTAAGCCTTATTACGATGAATCGAAAGACGCTTTCATGATTGTACCGGATGTGATTGATTCATTAAAAGTAGAAGCTATTGCAATTAATTATGAATATATTACTTATTTAAATATTCCTAAGAATATTAGTAGAGTAGTGGTAGAGACTAATTCAGTATTTAAAAAATTAGAAATTGATAAATATAATTCTAACTATGTAATTTTTAATAAAGCATTGTTAGATTGTGAGAAATCAATGTTTATCAATAATTTTGGTAATATATTTAAATGTGTTAACTCAAATTTTAATCCTCCAGTTAGAAAAGAATATAGAAGAATCAACAGAAAATATTTAAGTCTTATAAAAAAGCCTATGAGCTACTATGTTGAAAGGTAAATTGCAAACGATTTGCAATAACCTTTTTATAATGTTATAATAATAATGTTCGAAAGAAGGTAATTTTTATGATTAAAATTGATATAATTTCAGGTTTTCTTGGTGCAGGTAAAACTACACTCATCAAGAAATTATTAAAGACTAAACTTGCTAATGAAAAGGTTGTTTTAGTTGAAAATGAATACGGTGAAATCGGTATTGATGCAGGATTCTTAAAAGAAGCCAACATTAATATTACTGAATTAAATGAAGGATGTATCTGCTGTTCTTTATCCGGTGATTTTGAAGTAGCTTTAAATAAGCTTGCCAAAGATTATCATCCTGATCGTATTATTATTGAACCAAGTGGAGTTGGTAAGCTTTCTGATATAGTAAAGGCTGTTACAGATGCCAAGGTTCCAGATTCAAAGATTAATGCATTAGTATGTCTTTGTGACGTTACAAAAGCTAAAATGTATTTAAGAAATTTTGGTGAATTTTATCTTGACCAAATTTCTCATGCCAAAACTGTAATTTTATCTAGAACTGATGTTGCTGCAAGTGAAAAAGTTGAAGAAGCATTAGAAATTATTCGTAATGCGAATGACCACGCTTTAATTGTAACAACTCCTGTTTCTGAATTAGATGAAGATAAATTAATTAGCGCTTATGAAGCAAGCGATGATGATTTTGAAGCTAAATTATTAGAAGAGGTTAAGGCTATGAAGTCTCATCATCATCATCACCACCATCATCATGACGAAGATGATGATGATTCTGAATGTGAATGCCATCACCACCATCATGACGAAGATGATGATGATTCAGAATGCGAATGCCATCACCACCACCATGACGAAGATGAATGTGATGATCCAGAATGTGAATGCCATCACCATGATGAAGATGAATGCGATGATCCAGAATGCGAATGCCATCACCATCATCACGAAGGTGAATTAGATGCGGATGATGTATTTACATCATATGGATTTGAAACTGCAAAGACATTTACTCATGCTGGTTTAGCCGAATCATTAAAGACATTGTCAGAATCAGAAGATTATGGTACTGTACTTCGTGCTAAAGGTATTGTTAAGGGTGAAAATACTTGGTATGAATTTGATGTAGTACCTGGACAATATGAAATTAGAGAAACAAGCGCAATTGCAACAGGTAAACTTTGTGTAATTGGTGCAAATATTAAGAAGAAAGATATTAAAGCTTTATTATTAAAGTAATTTAGGTGCATAAAATATGGTAGAAGTTCCTGTATTTTTAATAAACGGATTTCTTGAAAGTGGAAAAACATCCTTAATAAAAGATGTTATATCTTCTAACTATGAAGGACAAGTTGGTGAAACTTTACTTGTAGTTTGTGAAGAGGGTGAAATTGAATATGAGCAATCATTCCTTGATAAATATAAGGTTCATGTTCAATATATTCATTCACAAGAAGAATTAAGCAAAGAATTCTTTGAAAAAATGGATGAGCAATTTGAACCAGCTCGCGTTGTAGTTGAATTTAACTCATTCTTTAAATTTGATTTAATTGATCTGCCAAGTCAATATGTTATTGGCCAAGTAATCTCATTAATAGATGCGTCTACATTCAATGTATATTTCAATAATATGAAGCAAATATTTAACGAAGTTACTAAGGATGCTGATTTAATAATCTTTAATCGTTGTGATAATGTTAAGGATTTAGCAAGCTATCGTAGAATGATTCGTGCATTTAATTCAAATGCTCAAATTGCATTTGAGGGTAAAGATGGTGCTTTAACTGAGACATTAGCTGAAGATTTGCCATATGATATTACTAAGGATGAAATTAAATTAATTGATTCACAATATCCAACATTCTATATGGATGCTTTTGATAACTATGAAAGATATAAAGGAAAAGAGATATCATTCCTTGCTTGTTTACAAGAACTTGAAGGAGTAGATGATTTCTCACGTTTCTTACCAGGACGTCGTGTTATGACATGCTGTGCAAATGACATACGTTTCTTAGGTTTTGAAACAGTTAATGATATTAATGCTTCATTCAAAGCAGGTGAATGGGCATTTATAACAGTTACATTAACAAGAGAATTTAGTAATATTACAAATCAAGAAGAAGTTATATTACATTTAAAGAAACTTGTTAAAGTTGAAAAACAAGATGAAAATGATGTTTTATCATTAGTATAAATAAAAGGAAAAAAAGAAAAATAGAGGTATAAGGAATGTCAAAGTTTGAAGGATTTGAACATCGTGTTCCAATTGAACATGATAACCCAAGTATTGTTTGTAATGACTCTATTTGCAAGAAATGTAAATTATGTGTAAAAGCTTGTACTGTGGATGCCGGAGTCTATCCTCTTTATGATTTAGAAAAAAATGGCGATCATGCTGTTTGCATTAATTGTGGACAATGTGTTATTTCTTGCCCATTTAACGCACTTACAGAAGTCAGTAACATTAAAGAGGTTGAAGAAGCATTAGCTGATAAGAGTAAAAAAGTTATTTTTATGACTGCTCCTGCAGTCCGTATTTCTTTAGGCGATGCGTTTGGATTAGCTAGTGGTACTAATGTTACTGGAAAGATGGTAGCTGCACTACGTAATTTAGGAGCTGATTTTGTACTTGATGTTACATTTGGTGCAGATATGACAATTATGGAAGAAGCTAATGAGCTTATTGAACGAATTGAAGGAGGAAGTAAACTTCCTATGTTTACTTCATGCTGTCCTGGTTGGGTAAGATTTGCTGAAATGTTCTATCCGGATATGCTTAATCAATTATCAACAGTTAAAAGCCCTATTGCTATTCAAGCTACACTTGTAAAAACTTATTTTGCTAAAAAAATGAATTTAAATAGTGCAGATTTGGTTGTAGTATCAGTCACTCCTTGTACTGCTAAAAAGTTCGAGAGAACTAGAGAAGAGTTGAATGCTGCAACAAAATTAAATGGTTTAGAAGGCTCTGATTGTGATATTTCTATAACAACAAGAGAATTAGCTCAGATGATTAAGAACCATAATATTGATTTTGCAAATTTAGAAGATTCAAACTTTGATTCAATTCTTGGAGAAGGTTCTGGTGCAGGTTTGATTTTTGGTAACACCGGAGGTGTTATGGAAGCTGCATTAAGAACTGCATATTTCTATTTAAATGGAACTAATCCTGATCAAGATACATTCTTAAAATTTGAAGCTGTCAGAGGGCTTGAAAATGTTAAGGAAGCATATGTTGATCTTGGAAAAATTTCAATTCATGTCGCTGTAGTAAATCAAATGGCTGAGGCTAAGAAATTAATTGATGAAATAAGAAATGGCAATAAGCATTATGATTTTGTAGAAGTAATGGCTTGTAAAGGCGGATGTGCTAATGGTGGCGGACAAATAAAAATTTTGAGAAAACCACAAATGGAAGAAGCTAGAATCAATCGTAATACAGCACTTTACGAAGGTGATAAGAAAATGACAATTAGATTCTGCCATGATAATCCTCAAGTCAAAGCCATGTATGATAATTATTTAGGGAAGCCTGGAAGTCAGATAGCACATGAATTAACCCATACATCTTTTGTTGATCGTTCATGGGAAATTAATGGTAAATAATATAATTATGTCAATGAGTTTTTACTCGTTGACTTTTTTGCTGAAAACACTTTCATTTTCTTTATTCAAAATATAACTATTGAAAGAAATATTTAGTAGTGATAGAATTAGTTAGGCTTCGAACTAAAAGAGGTGATTAAATGCTAAAAGAAGAATTGGTGACTTATCAAATTCATTATATATCAAGAATTATTAAAAGACACATTGATCAAGCTACTGTTAAATATGGCTTAACTGCGGAACAAGGAAGAATAATTTTATATTTACATCAACATAATAATGATGTTGTTCACTTGACTGATTTAGAGTCATCATTCAATTTGAGAAAATCAACATTAACTTCTACTGTTAATATCTTAGAAAAAAATGGTTATGTAATCAGAACTGTGGAGAATAATGATTTACGTCAAAAAAGAATAGTTTTAACACCACTTGGTGAAGAAAAAGTGCAATTATTGTTAAATACATTTAAATTAGAAAATGATAATGCTATTAAAAAATTAACTAATGAAGAGTCAAAAGAATTGAGTAGATTACTCAATAAAGTTTTAGATTCTATAAATGAATAATAGGAGGTTATTATGAGTAAATATCAAAAATTTAAAGATGAACAAAAAGCTTTTTTAGCTAGCGATAAACAAAAGAAAAAAGAAGCTAAAGCCAAAAAAGTAGTTTATAAAAAAGAAGCAAAGTTATCTAACTTTGTAAAAGGATATTGGAAAGAAACAATTTTAACACCAATTATGGTAACTGTTGAAGCTTTCCTTGAAATTTTAATTCCATTAATGATGGCTGATATTGTTAATATTATTAACAAAACATCAAGCCCTATCTATAATGAAACAACAAATGCTAAGATTTATATTTTTAAATTTTTAGCAAAATATGCTGGAGATGGTGTTGATGCTGCACCTGTTGCAACAAAAGCTGCAATTATAGCTGCATTAATTATGATTATCACATCAGTATTAGCTTTAATAGCTGGTGCTGTTGCTGGTTACTTCTCAAGTGTAGCTTCATGTGGTTTTGCAAAAAATGGTAGAGAGCAAATTTATCACAAGGTTCAAGAATTCTCATTTGAAAATATTGATAAATTCTCAACTGCATCATTAATTACTCGTTCAACTACAGACGTTAATAATGTGCAAAATGCATTCATGATGATTACACGTATTGCATTCCGTGCCCCTGCAATGTTTATATTCTCATTTGCAATGTCATTTATAATTAATAAAACGATCTCATTTACATTCTTAATTATAGTTCCTTTCCTTGTATTAGGCTTAGGTATTATGATGGCTGCTGCAAGTAAATACTTTAGAATGATGTTTAAGAAGTATGATGACTTAAATACAGTTGTTGAGGAAAATTCTCAATCTCAAAGAACTGTTAAATCATTTGTAAATGAAGAATTTGAAAAGAATAAATTTGCAAATGCAAGTGAAGCAGTTTATTACTATTCAATTAAAGCTGAAAATGTTTTAGCATTTAATAACCCATTAATGCAATTAGGTATTCATTTTGCTGTATTTATGATTTGCTTCCTAGGTGGATCATTGTTCTATAAAGGTGAAATGACTGCGGGAGACTTTAGTGCTCTTGTAGCCTTTGTTATGCAAATTCTTGGTTCACTTATGATGATTTCATTTGTAGTAGTTATGGTTGCTATGGCTCGTTCTAGTGCACAACGTATTAGAGAAGTATTAAATGAAGAACCAACTATTAAAAATAATGATAAAGCTTTAACAGAAGTTAAAGATGGATCTATAGAATTTAAAAATGTTAATTTCTCATATTCAGGTGAAACAACTAATTTAGAAAAGTTAAATCTTGTAAATATTAACTTATCTATTAAATCAGGTGAAGTTGTTGGTATTATTGGTGGAACAGGTAGTGCGAAGTCAACTTTAGTTAACCTAATTCCTCGTTTATATGATGTAACAAGCGGTGAATTAATTGTTGCAGGTGAAAATGTTAAAGATTATGACGTTAAAACTCTTCGTGACAATGTTGCAGTAGTTCTACAAAAGAATGTATTATTCACAGGTTCAATTCTAGATAACCTTCGTTGGGGTAATGAAAATGCAACTGATGAAGAATTAATTCATGCAGCAAAGCTTGCACAAGCAGATGAATTCGTTCAAACATTCCCAGATAAATATAATTCACATATTGACCAAGGCGGTGCAAATGTATCTGGTGGTCAACGTCAAAGACTTTGTATTGCTCGTGCATTAGTAAAGAAACCAAGAATTCTTATTCTTGATGACTCTACAAGTGCTGTTGACACAAAGACAGATGCTTTAATTAGAAAAGCATTTAAGGAAGAAATTCCTGAAACTACAAAGATTATTATTGCTCAACGTATTTCTTCAGTTGAAGATTGTGACCATATTATTGTTCTAGATGATGGTAAGATTAATGGTTATGGTACTCATCAAGAATTACTTGAATCAAATGAAATTTATAAAGAAATATATGAAACACAACAGAAAGGAGTAGGTGAACAAAATGCCTAGACCAGGACAAATGCGTGGCGGCAAAAAAGCCAAAAAACCAATGAAGACACTATTTCGTCTTATGGGATTAATATTTAAATCATATTGGCCATTAATTATTATTGTAGTAATTTGTATGGCTCTATCAGCGTTTGCATCTGTATTTGGTGCTAAATTCCCTGCTGATGTTTCTAATATTGAAAATGGTGAACTTGTATTCTTTAAAGATTATACTGGTACAACTGATCAAGAATTAAACAGCTATATTTTAGTTCATTTATTACCTTTAATTATTATATATGCAATTGGTGTACTTGCAGCTTATATAAATGCTCGTTTAATGGCTTTAATTGGACAAGGTATGCTTAAGAAGGTAAGAGATAATATGTTTAATCATATGCAAGACCTTCCTATTGTTTATTTTGACAGACACCCACACGGTGAAATTATGTCACGTTTCACAAATGATACTGATACATTACGTCAATTAATTAGCCAATCAATTCCAATGGTTATTCAAAGCGGTTTAATGATGTTATTCCTTTTAATCTACATGATAATTTCTAATGTTATCTTAGCCCTTGTAGTAATTGCAATGGTTATAGTTATGGTATTTACAACTAAGAAACTTGGTGGTAAATCAGGTAAAAACTTTGTTAAACAACAAATTGATGTTGGTGCATTAAATGGTTATGTAGAGGAAATGCTTTCTGGTATTAAAGTAGTAAAAGTATTTAATCATGAAGAGGATTCTATTAAAGGTTTCGATGAGATTAATAATAGATTATGCAAATCTTCTACTAAAGCCAATATTTTCGCATCTATCTTAATGCCTGTTATGAATAACCTTGGTTATATTTCATATGGTGTTACAATCATGGTTGGTTCATTATTAGCATTAAATAATGTTATGGGATTTGGTGTTGCAGCACTTGTTGCCTATATTTCTTATAATAGAATGTTCTGCAACCAAGTAAGCCAAGCTAGCAACCAATTTAACTTAATTATTTTGGGTATTGCAGGTAGTGAAAGAATTTTTGAAGTAATGGATGAAAAGCCAGAAGAAGATAATGGATATGTAACACTAGTTAATGCTAAAGAGATTAATGGTGAAATTGTTGAAGTTAATGAACGTACAGGTCTTTGGGCATGGAAACATCCTCATCATGATGGTACTACAACTTATACAAAACTAGCTGGTGATGTTCGTTTCTTTGATGTTGATTTTGGTTATTATCCAGATAAGATTGTTTTACACAATGTATCATTATTCGCAAAGCCAGGTCAAAAGATTGCATTCGTTGGTTCAACTGGTGCTGGTAAGACAACTATTACTAATTTAATTAATCGTTTCTATGATATTCAAGATGGTAAAATTAGATTTGATGGTATCAATATCAATAAGATTAAGAAATCTGATTTACGTCGTGCTTTAGGTATGGTTTTACAAGATACTAACTTATTTACAGGTACAATTAAAGAAAATATTCGCTATGGTAAACTTGATGCCACAGACGAAGAAGTTTATGAAGCAGCTAGATTAGCTAACGTAGATCAATTTGTTAAGCATTTACCAAATGGTTATGATACTTTATTAACTGAAAACGGTAGTGAACTTTCTCAAGGACAACGCCAATTAATCGCTATTGCACGTGCAGCAATTACTAATCCACCAGTATTAATTCTTGATGAAGCCACATCTTCAATTGATACTCGTACAGAAGCTCTTGTTACAAGCGCTATGGACAAATTGATGGATGGTAGAACTGTATTTGTAATTGCACATAGATTATCTACAGTTAAGAATTCTAAAGCTATCATGGTACTTGAACATGGTAATATTATTGAACGTGGTAGCCATGACGAATTAATTGAAAATAAAGGTAAATATTATCAATTATATACTGGCGCATTCGAACTTGAATAAACATGAAAGGCAGTTCTAACTTAGTTAGAATTGCTTTTTTTGTTGTGTTTTGGAACTCGTTAAAATTTCTTTAAAAATATTTATAAAAAAATATCTAAGAATAATAAAATAATGGTATAATAAGTTGGTATAGAAAACTATAGGAGGACATAATAATGTTAGATTTAAATAGTTTCTCACTAAAAGGTAAAGTAGCCCTAATTACTGGTGCTTCTTATGGTATTGGTTTTGGTATTGCTCAAGCTTATGCTTCATGCGGTGCTACAATCGTATTTAACGACATCAACCAAGAATTAGTTGATAAAGGTATGAAAGCTTATGAAGAAGCTGGTATTAAGGCACATGGTTATGTATGTGACGTAACTAATGAAGATGCAGTAAATGCATTTGTTGCTAAAGTTGAAAAAGAAGTAGGAACAGTTGATATTCTTGTTAACAATGCAGGTATTATCAAACGTATTCCTATGATTGAAATGTCAGCTGCTGATTTCCGTAAGGTTATTGACATTGACTTAAACGGACCATTCATCATGTCTAAGGCTGTAATTCCTGGTATGATTAAGAAGGGTCATGGTAAGATTATTAACATCTGCTCAATGATGTCAGAACTTGGTCGTGAAACAGTTTCTGCATACGCTGCAGCTAAGGGTGGTTTAAAGATGTTAACTAAGAACATTGCATCAGAATATGGTGAATTCAATATTCAATGTAATGGTATTGGACCTGGTTAC
>OCVV012823066.1_pt1 | contig 10329 bp, 21 predicted proteins | sample 1539721 | NCBI WGS metagenome assembly OCVV01 (sample SAMN02144230, study PRJEB22623) | gut metagenome | biome: sheep rumen | host: Ovis aries | place: New Zealand
TATATAAATTTATAGATAAGATAATTATTTATATATAGATAATCTTTATTTTAAAGAAGAAAGGAGTAATATATATAAATATATATATATATGAATAATGCAGAAAAACAAGAAATCAACAAGATATTAACAATTTATAAACGGATATTTTAAATATTTTCATAAAAACTATTGCTTTATTTTAAATATTTATGTATATTATAGATGTAAGGGAAAAAGAAAACACTAAACAACGGAGTCAAAAATGAACAAAATTACACTCTTTATAGGCCTCAACGACAAGGACAGCAAGCGCCAGGAAATCACCACCGGAGAGGCCCGCGCGATACTCGCCGACAGGATCGCCCAGAAAATCGGCTTCGGAACCGTCTCGCTCGCCTCCGGCGTCTACACCCACGACAACGGCGACACCGTCATAGAAAATACTTTGCGCTGCGAATTCTACACCGAAAACAACGCGCCGGTCATGGAGTTCGCCAAGTGGGCAAAAAACCGCCTGAACCAGGAGTCTATCGCCGTCGAGGTCTCCGCGCCGTCGGTGCAGTTCATCTAACGGTCAAAACGCGTAGACCCGGGGCCGCGCCCGGGGACCGTCTAAAGCAACACCAAACAACACAAAACGAGGATAACACAATGGATTACGCAACATTCAAGAGGATCAAGCAGAACGCGGTGAACGGCGCGAGCTGGAACCGGTTCGCCTTCTGGGCATTCGACGAGCGCCAGCTGAAGGAAGGCGTCGAGAAGGTAGGAGCCAGGAAGACCGCGCGAGGGAAGTACATGATGACGAGGATCACCGGCGGCGGGTTCCTCACCGTCGAAGGGTACGCGAGCTGGAGCGCGTTCTGGGCCAACTGGGACCGCTACGAGAAGGCCGTCAAGATGGGCGACAGGGAACTCGTCGAGGGCCTCGTGTACGAATACCGGAACCACGAAGCCCAGTTCGGGATGGGTGGCCGCGAGACCGCCGAGGCCATGTTCCCCAGGGCGACGCAGGCCCAGAAGAACAGGGCATGGCGCAAGTTCTTGAAGATCTGCGCCGAACAGGACCTTTTTTAACAGGAGAAAACACCATGGAAACGATCATCCCCAAAAACCTCATAGAAGGCGCAAACAACAACAGCTTCTTCGACCGCGGTAGCGGCCTTGAGCGAGACGCCCGGAACGAATCCGGCAAGTTTGAAGGGCTGGAAGATTTCGCGAGGCTCGAGAAGCGCCTCGGAGGCTTCACCGACGAACAGCGCGGAATCCTCGAGAAAAGGGCCGCGGGCTGGCGCGAACTCGTCATGGAACAGTACACCGAGAAGGCCGCGTTCAACGCGAACAACGTCCCTTGGTTCATCGCTGGGCCCGCGAACTACAACGGAAGCCGCTACAACAAGCGGCTGGAGGCCAGCGAGCGCAAGTTCGAGAACTTCGAGGAGAAGAAGCAGCGCTACATCAAGAACACGCTCGACATGCTGGAGAAGGCAACGCCTCCGGAAGTCCAGGTGAGGATCTGGGCGGAGGGCCGGCAGGGATACGGCGAGACCATCGCCGCGGATGACCCGCTCGCGGTCGAGAAGATGGAGGCGCACATCGCCCACATGGAACGGGTGCACGCGCAGCAGGTCGTATTCAACGCCTACATCAGGAAGAACGGCACCGCCAAGGGCTGCCCCGGAATCCCCGAGGGGTCCGCCGAGAAGATCGACGCCGAACTCGCGAGATGCCCCTACAGGCGCCACAAGTTCTTTTTCACCGACCAGGACCAGGCGAACATCCGCAACAAGCAGAAGAGGCTCGAGAGCCTGAAGAAGCACCGCGCCATCGCCGAAGAGGAGAAGGCCGAGGGCCTGAAGGTGGGCGTGCTCGAAAAAGACGGCCTGAGGGTTGAGAACAACCACGAGGCGGCACGCGTTCAGCTCTTTTTCGACGGCAAGCCTGACGAGGAGACGCGCGGCAGGCTGAAGGCCAACGGCTTCCGCTGGAGTCCACGCTTCAGCGCGTGGCAGCGGCAGAACACCCCGAACGGGATGAGGGTCGCGAAGATGCTCTTCGACGCATGGGACGGCGAGAAGTTCGGCAAACTCAACGTTTTCGCGGCATAAAGCGCTCGCGGGGATTCGCGCCCCCGCATGCCATTAAAACAAAAAAATCAACACAAATAAACGGCGCCACGGGCGCAAAGGACGATAAAACCATGTTTACAAAAGGACAAAAGGTGATGCGCGAAATCAACATCCAGCTCAAGGACTCGACCGTGTTCGAGGCGATCAACAATGGCGCCCAGATGGTGAAGCAGATGGGCGGGAGCTTCACAGCGCACGACGTAGCTGAACTGCTGGAGCTTTGCGCGGTCCGTATCTTCAACGCGGACCAGGCGCACGAGTACGCGGAAATGAAGCGGGCCCAGAATTACGCGTTCTGGGAGGCGGAGCAAGACGCGAAAAAGGAAGTGCGGGAAGAGGTCGAACAGCTCAGGGAGGAGAAGAGAAAAGCCGAAGAAAAAGCGGACGCCGAATACGAACGCGCACTCAATGAGGTGCGGGGAGAACTGGACGACGCGAAAGAAAGGGCGGACGACTACGAGGAGAAGGCCGAATGGTACGACAACCTCGAGGAGAGCACGCCCGCCGACATCTTCGACGCCATCGTCGAGAAGGACTGGAGGGAGGCCACCTTCCAGGATACGCAGGACATCGCGGAAAAGATCCGCGAGTGCGGGCGCACCTATACCTTCAGCGGAGCACTGGCAGTTTAAATAAAAACTTGCTTTTGTTAAATTGTTTAATTATATTATTGAAAGAGGAATAAATGAGGCAGTACAGAAGCTACAGCGAAGTGCCCGAGAACGAGAAGAAGATGCTCCAGCGGGCCGACAAGCTCATGAACGACACCCCGCTCCACGTCCGCGACGGCGTGCAGCTCTGGGGGGAATTCGTGGAGGACACCCTCGACTGGTTCGTCGACCTGTGGAAGCACGGGCGCGACGACCTGGAGAAGGTGGAGGCCGGAGAGACCAACCACGAATTCACGTTCACGGCTGAGTCGAGGGACGGGACCAGGTGGGAGTCGATGCCGGTTGACTGCCACAAGTTCAGGGCGGGCGACGTGGTGGGCCGGTTCGTGGACGGGTCCGGCATGGTGGTAGTCGTAACGAAGAGAGGAAAAGATGGAAATTAGATGCTTTTGCCCGAAGTGCGGGCAGGAATTCACGATGGACGTCAAGGAACCGGAGAGGCCGAGGCAGAAGAAGGCGTTCTCCGAGGAGGAGCGCGCCAAGAGGGCCGAGCGCATGCGCGCGCTGCGTGCCCAGGGCATAGGCGGACGTCCCAAGGGCGTGAAGGAGAAGGCGCACCGGAGCACGTACGGCGTGCCCAGGAAGAAGGCGCCCGTAGATGGGTAACGGATTCCACCCGAGACTGCCCGACGGGTGGGTCATGATAGGCGTCGCGGCGAAGGCCCTGGGGGTCCGCCGCATCGACCTGTGGCGCGGGATACGTCGCGGTGAGATTACAGCCTACAGGGAATTTCTAATAGGCAAGAGGATTTTCTACGGATTCCGGAAGGAAGACCTGGGGATATAGGAGAAATTTTCTCGCGAAGTCATACATTTTGTATGATTTTTGCAAGAAAGGGCGGCTGAAGTCGTCCTTTTTCCGTACCATGCCGCCAATAGAACAGAAACCGACCTTGCAGGCCTTTTTTTATTTGGGCCGTGTATCTCCTACCCCACTCGTCTATAAAACGCCCTCGCCTCACGCATGAGTGAATATGAGGGTAATGTACATATAGGGAATACTGTTTAATCTTGGATAATGGTATTTACTCAATCATACTCATACTCTTATTGATACTATCAATAGGGTCGCCATAATTCGCCATCGTATCGCTACAATTCGCTATCGATTTGCTAGCGGTTCGCCATTTTCAACGGCACTAATAATGGCTTTCAGGCCGCTAAGGACTATCCCCATGGTGTCCTCGCGGTCATTTTCGCGACCAATATTTTTCTTTATCGCCGCAGCAGTCTCGGTGCCGAAGGCTTCCTCCAGGGTCATTCCGTTTTTCAGCAGAATGCCTAGTTTTTCAAGCGATATGCCGCTCTTGCCGCTCAAATAGAGGCTTACGGTGCTGTCGGAACACCCGAGCAACTCAGCGACCTGCTTGTTGTTCAGGTTATTGCGGGTCATGAAAGACGAAATACCGTCGATGATGTTCATAAAGCCTCCTTTTTGCCAAAATTTAGCAATACCAAAATTATTTTGAAAAATTTTCAAAAAAAGTCTTGACAAATTGAGAAATACAAAATATATTTTGAGTGTTGAAAAGGAAAGTTGAGTAATACTCAAAAAGGAATAATCCAAAATGGCTGAATACAAACAGGTTAGCGTGACACCGGAGACGAAGGACAAGATAGACTCCATCAAGGACGCCCTCGCCAAGGAAGGCGTACCCATGCAGGCACCGGCCATCGTAGGCGCCGCCGTGAACATGTATGCGGAATCCGTGAAGAAGGACTGATGAAGCGGGAGTTCTGGGTAAAGATGGAATTCGCCGAATTTTGCTCCCACTACCTGAACATGACACAAAAGGAAGTGTTCATGGATGTAAAGCAGAGCATGGCGGACATGATGTCGGGGAATTCCGCCGGCAAGTCCTTCGGGGCCAAGATGGTCGCGAAGGCCCGCGAACGTCTCGCGAAGCTCGGCCCCATCAATTCCGAGAACGGAAAAAAGGGAGCCGACGCAAAGTGGAACAAGATTCCCCTCCCGAAGAACAAGCAGGAAGTCATCGAGTTCGCCGCCGACAACGGGCTAGACACCGACGACGCGTCCACGTGGGCGGAACAGAACCTGAAGGAACGCCGCGGAATGGACAAGGACGGCAACCCAATCAACAACTGGAAGGGCGCGCTCACGAACTACTGCAGGGCGATGAAAAAGAAGAGGTCCAAATGAGAACGAAAAGAAAGGAAGACTCCAAGGTCATCGCCGGAATGAAGTCCCTCTCCAGGGAGAAGGCCGCGGAATACGTCGGGCTGTGCGAGTCCACGTTCGACAGGATTGTCAGGCTCTCCAGGATAAAGAAGGCGAAGGTGCCCGTGAAGTTTATCCAGCTCGTCAAGGGCGGGGACATCTGGTTCCCCGTAAAGTTCCTAGACGAATTCGTCGAACAGGTTATCGAAAAGGGATGCGCGATATGAGAGAAAATGAAACAATCGAGAAGGAATACAGGTCCAGCAAGAGCCGCAGCACGTTCGTCGCACGCGGGACGAAAGACCGCGCGTTCCTCTTGGTCACCGGAGAGGCGGCCACCATCGGAAAGGTAAAGAAGGAAGTCGAGCGCATCCGTATCGGCGGCGGCTCCTTCTGGGAAGTCGACACTCTCGCGAGGCAGCTCTCGGCAACATACTAGGAGACAACAATGGGAGAAGGCATCAATTTCGAACGAAACGTGGAATACACGGACGGAATCCACGAAAGAATAGAAAAGAACGAATACCACGAAACGAACATTGTGGCGCTGGCGTTCATCGGGGCGTCGGTAGGGGCGACCATTATAGGCGTGACTCTGCTTTTAATCATCTAAAAAGGAATGCTTTATGGCTACAAAGGAAATTACAAGGTACAGGAACTTCGACGAGGGGACCGAATTCCTCTCCGCCGAAGAACGCGGGACTTTCCTCCGCACCATGCGGCACATCGCCGACACTGCTATCGAAGCAGGATGCCGTCAGCTTCTTCTGGCGGACCTGGAAACAATCAACGCGCTCGAAGAAAAGAACGAGGCCATGTTCGAGGAGTGGATCAATGCCTGAAGAAATCCGTAGACTTACCAACTCGATGCGGTCGAAGTTCGCCGCATGCCACAGGGCATACAAGCTCGCCTACGTCGACCTGAAGCGCCCCGCCATACCTTCCGAGGCACTCTCCTTCGGGACGGCCATGCACTCCCTCCTCGAGCACTACTGGAAGCGCGAGGGCTTCGAACCCGTCACGACTGGCGACGAGTTCCGGGACGTTACTCTCCGCGAGCTGTTCGAGGGCTACGTCCGCAGGTGGCTCGACGAGGACCTCGAGAAGTACGAACCAGTGGGAGCCGAAGTCTACTTCGAGGCTCCCTTGATGAACCCCGAGACGGGAGGCATCTCCAAGACATGGAAACTCGCCGGCAAGATTGACGCCATCGCACGCGAAAGGGCGACCGGGAAGGTCGTAATCGTCGAGCACAAGACCACCTCCCAGGACATCGGGCCCGGTTCCGACTACTGGAAGAAAATCCCAATCGACGGGCAGGTGAGCGGCTACTACGTGGGAGCCCAGGTCAACGGCTACGAGGCGCAGGACTGCGTGTACGACGTAATCAGGAAGCCGGCATTGCGCCCCTCCTCCTCCGTCCCCGTACTCGACGACGACGGGCTCAAGATAGTCGTGGACGAGGCGACGGGCGAACGCGTCATGAAGAAGGACGGAACGCCCCGCCAGAGCGCCGGAGAGGGCATGAGGCTCCTCACCAGAGAGGAACTCCCCTGCGAGTACGCCGTGCGCCTCCGCGACGACATCTGCGCACGTCCCGACTACTACTTCCAGCGCCTCTCCGTGGCACGTTCCGAGGGCGACCTCGCCGAATACCTCTACGACATGTGGGCGGTAGGCCGTGAAATCGCGGACGCCGAGCGCATGGGCCGCTTCTCCAGGAACCCGAACGCCTGCTCCATGTACGGGCAATGCGAATACTTCGACGTGTGCACGGGATGCGCATCCATCGACGACGTGACACTGTTCCGCACCGCCGAGAGCCCGAACGAAGAACTTGACAACACTCAAACAAAAGGATAAGCAACATGGCACTTTTCGACAGAATCAAGAAAGGACAGACGGTACGCGCACCGCGAATCATGATGATCGGCGTGGAAGGCGTTGGAAAATCCACCGCAGGCGCGAGCATGCCCAACCCCGTGTTCATCTGCGGCGAGAGCGGCCTCGTCGGCCCGCAGTTCGCGGACACCCCGAGCTTCACTCCCGAGAACTGGGGAGAAATCCTCCAGTTCGTGGACGAACTCGCGCAGGACAGCCAGGGATTCAAGACGCTCGTCATCGACACGCTCGACTGGGTCGAGCCTATGCTCTACGCCCACGTCTGCAAGAACGCGAACCACAAGAACATCGAGGACTTCGGGTACGGCAAGGGCTACGTCGTGGCCCAGCAGGAAGCGCGCCAGCTTCTCGCCCGCCTCGACCGCCTCAACGCGAACGGCATGAACATCCTGCTCCTGTGCCACTCCCAGATCAAGACCGTGAACAATCCGACCGGCGACAACTACGACCACTTCGAGAGCAAGGTGAACGCCAAGATTTCCGGCATCTTCCGCGAGTGGTGCGACTGCGTGCTCTTCGCACAGTTCGACATGTACACGAAGAAGGACGGCATGAGGGCCAAGGCCTTCGGCGGTGACGGTCGCATCGTGCAGACCACCCACAGCGCCGCCTGGGACGCGAAGAACCGCTACGGGCTCCCCGAAGTGATGCCGCTCGACATGGGCGCCATCATGGAGGCCATCACCGCCGGCCAGGTGGACGTGGAAGCGCTCAAGACGGAATTCAGCGGATACATCAAGGACATGAAGCCCGAGGTCGCGAAGAAGGCCAAGGAATGGCTCGAAGGAGGGAAGTGGACCACCCAGCAGCTCGCGCAGAAGGTCAACTCCTACAGGGTCAAGAACAATATTAACGTAACAGAAAAGAAGGAGGCCGCAAATGGCTAACTACTCCGCAGTAATCCTCTCCACCGCGCTCGCGGAATCCAAGGAGAAGCACACCCCCAGCGTGAGGCTCCAGCTCCATGCGACACAAAAACTCGAGACCGAAGAGGAAGTCGACAAGAACTTCATCGCCGACCTGTGGCTCTCCGACAAGGCCGTGGAACGCACCATTAAGACGCTCCGCGAACTCGGGTTCCAGGGCAGCTCCATGGCGGACCTTAACTATCCCGAGGCAATGCAGGGCCTCCTCTGCGAAATCTCTACGGAGATGGTCGAGTACAACGGCGAGACGAGCGAGAAGGTGAAGTTCATCAACAAGCCGGGTTCCTTCGCCAACCGTGGCCTGAAGGCGGCGAGCGACGACGTCGCAAGGACCATCGCCCAGCGATTCGATGCGGCCCTCCGCACGGGCAAGTACCACAAGCAGCCTACGCAGCAGGCGGCATACGGACGTACGGAGGTGCAGAAGACCAACCCGTACGCACCGAAGGCGCAACACGCTCCCCAGGAAGAAGAGGGAGACGACCTGCCGTTCTAACGATTTGTCCGGAGTTCCAGTCCGGAAAATTGGGGACGAGGGCGTTCGATGATTACGTCCTGTTTGACGCGAGGCCGGACGCGGAGAGCCCCGAATCCGGCACAAGCCATAGTAGCTCAACTGGTAGAGCAATCCCTTTGTAAGGGAAAGATGAAGGTTCGAATCCTTACTTTGGCTCTCGGTCACCACACCCTAGATAAGCACAAACAACCCACAAGGAGGCCTAAATGGCAAGCAAGAATAAGAAGCTCACCGAGGAAGAAATCCGCGAGGTTTCCGTCCCCGAAGGCGCAAACACGGAAGTTCCTGAAACTCCGGAGACCCCGGAAGCGAAAGAACCCGAGCAGACCCAGGAACCGAAGAAGGAACGCCCCCCGAAGGACTACGTCCAGAAGGCGCTCGAGCTCGTCAAGAAACAGCGCGAGGGCGACGGATCGCAGGAACTGTTCGTCGTGGAACAGAGCCTCGTCGAAGCGCTCCGCTTCATCGAGAAACACGAAAAGAAAGGAGGTGCATGATGCCCTGTGGCGGTAAGAAAACCGGCGGCAAGAAGCCCCCGAAGAAGTAACTGAAGTCTCCCTCCCTCCACCGACATCTTGGCCTACTACTTATCGAAACAGGGCAGGGAGACACATGGAAGATTATCCTAATTGGTAAGGAGTCCCTTTGCTAAAGGGATGCGGGAAACCGCTTGGAGGTTCGAGCCCTCCATCTTCCGCTAAAACAACACTAAACGAAAGGATACAACAAATGGAACGAATCGAACGCGGATGGGCTGCGCACTTCATTTGCGGACCTGACTGCAACTGGCACAGAAACACCCTCATTAAGAACGACGACGGGAGAATGATTGTAGTCTCTAGCGTCGGCGCACTCCCTCAACGTGACCCGTACGGAAACAGAAAAGGATGGAATAGTATCGGGGCTTTCAGATGGTACGAAACGATGGCCTTCGTCGCCAAGGTTGACGGCGACTATATCGAAGCAGACGTACACAAGCAGATTTACACATACGACGGAAAATGGCAAATTGACCGAGAGCCGGACGGAAAGACGGACCTGGAAGCTGAAAAGATGCACGAGGACTTCGTGGCCTTCGTGATGGAACACTTCGACGAATGCCATGCCGATGGCGAGAACTATGGGAGGGACGAATAATGCAGAGACAATCGCAGAACGCAGGAATCCTGCAAGCATTGAAGGAAGGAGCGAAAATTACCCCGATGGGAGCGCTCCGCCGCTTCGGTTGCTTCCGCTTGAGCGCACGGATAGCGGACATCCGCAAGATGGGGTACAAGGTGAAGACTCGCATCGTGAGCCGCAACCGCAAGAACTACGCGGAATATTATTTGGAGGCGTAAGGATGAGTAAAGGCGCGATAAATTTTACAAACAACAACGAATACTATACACCGAAAAGCATTGTTTCGAGATTCGGACCATTTGATTACGACCCAGCGACAACATCTGAAAAAGCCAAAGATTTAGGAATCCAGAATTTTGACACCATTGAAAGTGACGGTCTTTTTAGAGATTGGACTCAATTTAAGAGGATATGGGTAAACCCTCCTTTTACACACAAGAACCTTTTTCTTGAAAAAGCAGTAAAAACGTTTATTCAAGTGAAAAACGAGATTTACTTTCTCTGCCCTATTGAGTTCCTTACGACAAAACGATTTTATGAACAAATTAAAGTGATTGTGGGGGGGGGTATAAAATTGTATTTATTTAACGGCAGAATCAAGTTTGAGAGCGGACTCGGAAGAAACGAAAATAGCCCTGCTTTTGGGAGCGTAATCTTTAAGTTGCAGGAAAGAAATGAAATTGAATTTATGGAATTGTAAATTCAGCGAGGACAAACAATGACCGACCAAATCTCATTCCTCCCGATGCTGGAGCCGCGCGACACCTCGTTCGAGGACAACGAGCGCAAGGCATCGCAAATCTGCGACGAGGAATTCGAGCGCGCCGACGGAGACATCGTGAAATACGTCGCCGCCTGCGTCGATCGTTTCGACAAGGAACTCCCCTTCGCCTACGACCTC
>OCVV010952253.1_pt1 | contig 10328 bp, 13 predicted proteins | sample 1539721 | NCBI WGS metagenome assembly OCVV01 (sample SAMN02144230, study PRJEB22623) | gut metagenome | biome: sheep rumen | host: Ovis aries | place: New Zealand
GGTTTTCGTTCATACGGCTCGCACAAGCGGAATCTCTGCATTTTGCCTTGCTTGCAGTCAATCTCTTGATGGGCACCTTGAAATTCTTCTTTTGTGGAATGAAATGACTGAGCATATCCTTGATAAACTTTCGAAAATCTCACATTTCCTGCAGAAATCTGCAAAGAAAAACTTCACAAGCGGGCAAATCATTTGTGAACTTAAAAAATTATAGAGGTGATTTTATGTTATTCGGACTTATTGCCATTGTTTTAATCGTTGTTTCTGCTGTCGTCTTTTCGATTCTGGGAGTTGCCGTTGACAACTTCGGTGACAAGTGCATCGAGATGATTGACAGAAAGAAATAATTCATAAAAAACTAACCACAGATTACACAGATGTCACAGATTTTTATTTTAATCTGTGATAATCTGTGCCTCTCTGTGGATGAATGAAATAGCACGGAGTGTGATTCGTGTTTTTATTTACTGACTGCCCGGAAGGATTCGACCAACTCTTTCGTAAGGAAGATTTTTTCGATTCCGAATGAGCGGAGATTTTCATTCCAGTTGATTGTGACGGCGACCCCGGTTTTACCGGTCTGGAAGGGAGTTTTTTCCTGGCCGTAAAGGGAGATTATGTCGTAGTCACATTCATCGGAAATTTGCCTTGCAAAACCCGCCGCCAGAAATGTGGCCACGAATTCCTCCAGAACTTCAGACTGAAAGAAATTTATCTTGTGCTTTGTGTCAATGTTCATGCCTGAAAGAGCACCAAAGAGAAATGAATCGAACTTGATGTAGGCGCTTGCATCGCCAAACTGTGCGTGATAGATAAAGTCGTTGTCGGTGAGTCTGTCAAAAAACTCATCGACATTCTGTTCTTCCATTGATTTTACGGTGAGTTTCCTTATTTTTGGCTCGCCGAATTTTTCCCTCAGGGCAAGTTTGAAATACTTGTAGACGGATTTGCAGACTGAAAGAAGCTCTTCCTTTTGTTTTTCTGACAGAAAAGGATTCAGCGGGTAATGCTTTTTTTCGATGGGCTTTGAGGCATTTTCTGTCTGGATTCCCAGAAGTTTATCAACTTCTGCCTGTGAGAGTGCTACCGTATTGTTTTCCATATAATATAGTGTATAATAGGTTGAAATAAATTTAAAGAAGAATCGGAGTGAATTTATGAAATCTGACAAAAGTGGTTCAAAGGTAAAAAAGCCTTCGAAAATCAAAAGAATCTGCCTTGCCGTCATATCATTTTTTACAAAAGTTCTTTCAAAAATCTTCTTTAAGATTCTTCTCCTTCTTATTCTTTTTGCCTCTCTTTTCTTTGCCTCAAGGCTCGGCTGGCAGAAATTGATTGAGGTCAAAACTGAAAAAAGTCATGCCTTCGTTTTCCGGGAACTTGAGAGATGCTCCGAGCTTATTACGGCAAAAACGACCTATACTGACATAATATCAATAAAAAAGACCAGAATTGCAGGTTTCGCAAAGTCATTCAGCATAATAAAATACACGGGCGTTATCAGGGGCGGTATCCTCGACATAGGAAAATCGAAAATCACCGTCACTAAAGGCGGGAAGGCTGTCAAAGTGGAGCTGCCCCCTGTCGAAGTCCTTTCCAACGATATTTCTCAAATCGAAGTTTTTGATGAGAGCAGGAGCATTTTCGTATCAATCTCGGTAAAGGAAATTATGGAGGAAATCCGCTTCAATCAGGAGACATCATCGGCACAAATTCTTGAGACAGGCTTCCTTGACGAGGCCAGAAAGCAGGCCTGTAAAATCATCGAGTCCATTTTATATGCGGCGGGTTTTGAGGAAGTGACAGTAATATAAAAAAAGCGGCATTTCTGCCGCCTGTGAATGATTTCCAGCCAACAACGCTGTCAAGTTCCTCTAAAAAAAATCCGGAAGGTAAAGATTCGTTATATTTTGTTTGCAGTAAGTATATTTTTCTCTTATAATTGAAAGAGAACCTTATGGATAATTGTTATGGATAACTATTATATCGATGACACCGACAGGTCGGGCAGCAAAAAAAGTAAGAGTCTCAACCTTTTAAGCTCATTCCTTATCGTGCTTACGGCTGTGGTCTTCGTCTTTATAATTCTTATCTCCTATGCGGTCAATAAAAACTTCGGAAGACTAAAAAAATCCCTGAACCGCTACATTGTCAGTTCCCAGAGTTTTGAGATGATAAAATCAAGCTCAAATGAACTTACGGAACTTGTCCGCCTGTTTGTAATCAACCATGATGAGCGCTTTGCCCTTTCCTATGTAGACATAATCGAAAACAACCGTTCTCAAAAAAGCGCCTTGGAAAGCCTTCGCTCGGTTTATCCTGAAAACGACACTGCCTTCGACAGATTGGAGCTGGCTATAAGTCAGGCCGACAATCTAATTGAGCTTGAATTATATGACATGAGGCTCTGCTATGAGGCCATTGGAAAGAGCGAGAATGAAATACCGGAACTCATAAGAAATATCCGTCTCAGTGACGAGGACAAAAAGCTTTCAAAAGAAAAAATGCAGGAGCTTGCCGTTAAAAAGATTTTCGGAAACGGCTATTTAATCTATAAGCTCAGGGTTGACGAAAGTTGTTTTGTCACGGTCAAAATTATTTCCAATGAGATAAAAAATGAGCTTGACTTCAATTCTGAGTCTTTGGCACGGAATCTTGACAGACTTAGGATTCTCATTCTCTTGCTTCTTGTAATAAATGCCCTGAGCATGATAGGCCTGAGGGAATTCAAGACAATCTCCAGCTCTTACAGAAAAATTTACGAGCTGGACAGACGGCGGGCTCATATTTTGCTTAAAAATGCCGAGTATGACGCTCTGACAGGAATCCTGAACAGAAGGGCTTACGAGGAAATTTGCCAGAGCTCAAGGGAACAGAGAATGAGCATAGCCCTCCTTCTCATCGATATGGATAATTTCAAAAAAATCAACGATACTTACGGTCATGCTGGCGGAGATGCCGCGCTCAAGGCCCTGGCCGAAATTCTCAAGGATACCTTCCGAAACGGAGATTATGTTGCTCGCATAGGCGGAGATGAATTTGCCGCCGTCCTTACAGATTTTAAGCCGGAGGGTTTCAGGATAGTAACGGAAAAAATTTCTTTCATAAATGAGCAGCTTTCCAGAATTGAGAATATCCGGGATGTCTCAGTGAGCGTCGGAATTGCCTTTGCGGCGGAAGGTTACAGCGAGGAATTGTACAAACAGGCTGATAAAGCCCTGTATGCAGTAAAATCTTCTGGGAAAAAGTCATGCCTCATATATGATTCCTCCCTGGCCTAGCTATTCCAGCCTGAAGGCTCCCGTATACAAATCGTAGTATCGACCTTCTTTTTTCATCAGACTGTCGTGATTTCCCCGCTCTATAATCTCTCCTTTTTCAAGCACGAGAATTTCATCGGCGTTTCTTACCGTGCTAAGGCGATGGGCGATGACGAATACGGTTCGACCTCTCATCAGTGCATCCATTCCTTTTTGTATCATCCTTTCCGTTCTCGTGTCGATGGAGCTTGTTGCCTCGTCAAGGATGAGAACCTGTGGATTTGCGACCGCTGTTCGGGCAATGGCTAAAAGCTGCCTTTGCCCGGCGCTCAGGGAAGAACCGTCTCCGGTAATCACCGTGTCATAGCCGTCACTGAGATGTCGGATAAAGTAATCTGCGTTTGCCAGTTTTGCCGCCTCAATAATTTCATCCCTGCTTGCGTCAAGCTTGCCGTAGCGGATGTTGTCGTAAATCGTTCCCGTAAAAAGATGGGTGTCCTGCAATACCATTCCGAGAGAGCGTCTGAGAGAATCCTTCTTTAGCTCGGTTAGGGAAATTCCATCGTAAAATATTGCTCCATTGTCTTTGTCGATGTCATAAAAGCGAGTGAGAAGGTTTGTGATTGTTGTTTTTCCTGAGCCGGTTGAGCCGACAAGGGCGATTTTTTTCCCAGGGTAGGCGTGAATGTTTATGTTTTTGAGGACTTGAAGCCCTTCTTCATAAGAAAAATTCACATTTTTAAAAACAAAGTCACCTTTAAAAGATGAATCCACGCTTGTCTTTCCGTCATCTGTCTCAATTTCCTCGTCAATTACGGCGAAAATCCTTTCTGCTCCTGCAAGAGCGTTTAAAACTGAATTGAACTGCTGGCTAACCTGTGTGAGAGGTCGGGAGAATGAACGTGTCGATTGAAGAAAACTCGCTATCGTTCCAATGTCAGAAAATCCCTTTATCACAAGAAATGAGCCTAGTATGGCTGTCATGGCGTACTGTATGTGGCTTAGGTTATTCATCAGTGGGCCGAGTACGGAAACATAGCTCATTGCACTCGTCCCCGCTTTGCGAAGCTCTTCATTCAGCTCGTCGAATTTTTTGTTTGCTTCATTTTCGTGGGTGAAGACCTTGACGACCCCCTGTCCCTCAACCAGTTCTTCTATATATCCGTTCACTCGGCCGATGTTCTCCTGCTGGGCACGAAAGGCTCGGGCTGAGCGTTTCCCGATTTTTACGGACAGAAGCATGATGAAAAGAATTGTCAGCAGCATCAAAAAGGTAAGGGGCAGGCTTAGGGTCAGCATCATTATAAAAATGCCCGTAACTTGAAAAAAAGTCGAAAAAAGCTGAGGCACGCTCATGCTGAACATTTCCCGCAGAGTGTCAGTGTCGTTTGTGTACAGTGACATTAAAACTCCGTGAAGGTGGCTGTCGTAGTAGCGCAATGGAAGTTTTTCCATGTGATGAAACAAATCTTTTCTTAGGGCGGCCAGAGTTTGCGTTGAAATGGAAATGAGAATTCTTTCTGAAATATATGAGCTTAATGCACCTGAGATGTAAATGGCTATCATGGTGAGCACAAGATTTGCAAAACCTGAGAAATCCGGCTTTTTCGAGCCAATCATGGGAATTATGTAGTCATTTATCGCAGGCTTGAGCATGTAAGTTCCGAAAACCTCGGCAAGGGCGGCGACAATGACGAATAAAAAAACGAAAAGCCATAGAAACTTGAATTTTCCCATGTAGGAAAAAAGTCTGAGAATAGTGCCTTTCGTATCCCGGGGCTTCTGAGACCCCCTCATTTTTGGTGGCGGCATAATCTCTTGTATTATAGTGAAAAAGTTTCTTCGTTGCAAAAGATGACCATTGCAAAAAGATTGCCCAAGATTCTTTTCTGTGCTATATTTCCACTCGTCTTATGAAACAAAAGGAGCGAAACAAAAAACTTTCCGGAGGGGAGGGCTTTGAGACTTACTACTCAGGTCTTTTTGGGGAAAGATGGCAGCATATAAAGGAATCTTTCTCTTTGGAGCCTGACTATGCTGAATGGAAGGCCGGCGGCATGGAATCTTATTTTTTGGATTCAGCGTCTGTCAGGGCTGCTCTTTCCCTTCCTCTTTCCCAGGCTTGTGACATCCTTGACCTGTGCGCGGCTCCGGGTGGCAAAACTCTGGTTCTGGCCTCCAACATGAATGAAGGGGCGAGCCTTCTTTCAAATGAACGCTCTTCCGACCGCAAAAACAGGCTTCTTCACACTGTGGAAAATTGCCTTCCGCCTTCTGTTCGTGAGCGAGTCACCGTAATTTGCAAAGACGGGGCGCAAATGTGCCGTAATAATGAAGAAAAATTCGATGCAATTCTCCTTGATGCCCCCTGTTCTTCTGAGCGTCATGTCCTTGCTGATCCAAAATATCTTTCAGAATGGTCTCCTTCAAGAATCAAAACCCTTTCTATGGCTCAGTGGGCCCTTCTTTCTTCGGCCTGGCGGATGTTGCGTCCGGGAGCTTATCTTCTTTACTCAACCTGCGCTCTTTCTCCAGACGAAAACGACAATGTCGTGGCAAAACTCCTGAAGAAATTTGATAATGCTGAGTTATTGGAGCCAAAAATCAGTCTGAATTACAGCAAATTCATTGACAAGGAACTTCCTGAATACGAAAAAACGCAATACGGTGCTCAGATTTTGCCTGACAGGTCAAATGGTGCTGGCCCCCTATATTTTTGTCTTTTACAGAAAAATTACTAGACACACTCACTTTTATTTTGATATAATCTAAAAACATATTTGCAGTAGTGTTTTTTTTTATGAACACAAGGAGGAATGTTGGCAGATACAAAAGGTTTGCGAATCAATGAACAGATTCGTGTACGAGAGGTCAGGCTTGTTGACGAAGAGGGCGGAAAGAATGGGATTGTTCCCACGAGAGAAGCCCTCGAACTTGCAAAGGAGCGAGATCTTGACCTTGTAGAAGTTTCGCCAAACGCAAATCCGCCTGTTTGTAAAATTCTTAACTACGGTAAGTATCGGTTCGAGCAGGAAAAAAGGCTCCGAGATTCCCGCAAGGCCCAGAAAGCCCTTAAGCTCAAGGAAATCCGTATGCAGCCAAAAATCGGCGCAGGTGATCTTGACACAAAGGCAAAACATGTTCAGGAATTCTTGGACGAGGGAGACAAGGTAAAGGTCACAATCCGTTTCCGTGGTCGTGAGCTTGCCCATACAGAACTCGGCTATGATGTTCTGAACGAAGTATTGAAAAGGTTGACCGAAGGTTCATACACCATCGAGAAACCTGCCGCAATGGAAGGGCGCTTCATGTCAATGACACTGAACGCCAAGGCCAAATAACCTAAAGTCCAAAATCTCCCCAAAGGGAGTACTTTAGTTAATTAAGAGGTGGCAAAAATGCCAAAAATGAAGACAAAGAAAGCCGCAGCTAAAAGATTCTCTTTTACTGGAACAGGCAAAATCAAGTACAAGAAGATGAACCTTCGCCATATCTTGACGAAGAAATCAGCAAAACGCAAGATGCATCTTCGTCACGCAGGTATCCTTTCTGAGGATTCAGCAAAAGTAATCCGCAGCCAGTTGCTTCCGTACGGTAATTAATTTTAAAGGTTATAAGGAGTAAAGAATGTCTAGAGCAGTAGATGGAACAAAACGCAATAACCGCCGTGCAAAAATCCTTAAGCTTGCTAGCGGTTTCACAGGACGCCGTGGAACAAACTATAAGGCAGCAAAAGACGCTGTCGTAAAGGCTCTTCGCCATGCTTATGTTGACCGCCGCGATCGCAAAGGCGACTTCCGCCAGTTGTGGATTGCCCGTATCAACGCAGCAGTTCGCGAGGAAGGCCTCTCATACTCACGCTTTATCAATGGTCTTACAAAAGCAGGAATTACACTTAACCGCAAGGCTTTGTCAAACCTCGCTATCGAAGATCCGGCAGCTTTCAAGGCAGTCGTAGAGGCTGCAAAAAAAGCTCTCGAAGCATAAGCGTCATGCCGGTCTTTTTGTCCGGCATTCCTAATCGGAGTACAATATGATTTCATTCGATCAAGTTCTGTTGTTGGAAGAAAAAGTTGAGGGCGCTGTTAAAAAAATAGAACAGCTTAATGCTGAGAACGCTGCTTTGCGGGCAAAAGTCGCAGAGCTTTCAAATGCGCTCAACGCAAAATCGGAGCAGTTCTCATCTTTTCAGACTGACCAGAGCAAGATCGAAGAAGGAATCCTTAAGGCTTTGAGCCGTCTCAATGCCGTGGAGAATGTCGTTCTTCAGGCAGCCGGGGCGGCCCAAAGCGTTTCAAAGCCTCTTGTCCAGCCAGTTGCTGAACCACAACAGGAGCAGCCTTCAGAAAAAGCCGAGGAAAATCAGAGTCAGTCTTCTTTTGATACAATGGCTCCGTCAGAGCCTGTCATTGAGCAAGAAGAGGGACAGAACGCTGAATCAATTCCTCAGGAAATTGACCTTCCCGTTCAGGCGGAGTCTTCTTCTGATTCCCTTTCACCGAACATTGATTTTGAATTCGGAGATTCTGACTCTACAAGCCAGAGTGCAGTTCAGGTTCAGACGGAGCAAGCAATAACTAAGCCTGCAAGTCCCATTCAGGAAGGGGAGCCTTCAGCACAGGCTTCAGCTCAACCATCTCAGCCAATGTTTGACATTTTCTAGTTTATGGGCTCATTGCTGATTGACGTCTTCGAACCATCCTTTGTCATCCAAGTGAACGAGGACGATGAGTATCTTCAAAAACTTCTCGGTTATTATAAAAAAATCATTGAGCGTATTCAGCAAAACGGCACATTAAAGAATCCACTTCAAATGTCCTCCCTTGCTGGAATAATGCTGTGCGACGAGCTGTACAAAGAAAAATCTAAGGCTCAGGTTGCAAAAACTGCCAGCGAAGAAAAATCTGGTCTCTTTCAGGATTCGCAGGAAAGTGATGAGGCTGAACGCCTGACAAAGATAATGATTGACAAAATTGACAAAGCTCTTGGTTCTTAATGTATAAATTTTCAGTTTGGGTTGATGCTGATTCTTTTCCTGCAAAAGCCCGTTCCTTTCTTGTTTCATATTCATCCTCAAAATCAGTCCGGGTTTACTTCGTCGCAAACCATGAAATAAAAGACCCCCTTCAGCAGGCAGAAATGATATTGTGCCAGAAAGAGGCCAATGCCGCCGACAATTACATTTTTGAGCACGTCGGCGAAAACGACATTGTCGTGACCAGGGATATTCCTTTTGCCGCCCGCCTCGTAGAAAAGAAAATCGAGGTTATGAATGACCGGGGGCTTGTCTTTTCAAAAGATAACATTGAAGATAAACTGCGGGAGCGTGAATTCAGCCTGAATCTGGCAGGAATCGGATTTGGCGGCGACAAGGGAAATTACTATGGGCAAAAAGAACTGGATAAATTCTCCAGAACTTTCGAGCAGAAGCTCCAGGAACACATAATGAATGAGACTTACAATATAAAAAGGCGGTGAGCTTTTTACAGCTTAAAATGGCGAGGAAAAATCATTCCCGTCGACATCAAAAACTAGCGTAAGCGGCCTTTAAGCGGCCGCCGACAGTCCCGAAAAGCCAAGGCGGCTTATTTCTTTTCCATTCTTTCGTATGCGGAATTAATGAGAATGATTCTGTCTTTTACCTCAAGGAAGGCAAGTACAAGCTCTGGGTCGAATTGCTTTCCAGAAAGATTCTGAATCTCCATGAAGGCATCATCAATTGACCAGGCTTCCTTGTAAACCCTGCTGTGAGAGAGGGCATCGAAAACATCGGCAATGGCTACAATTCTTGCTGAAAGTGGGATCTCTTCTCCCTTCAATGGCCTGCTTGTCCTGTCGATTGGGCCTCCGATTTCGTAGCTCTTGTAGTCAATGTCTCCCGGGTAGCCTTTTTCGCTTCCGTCCCACCATTCATGATGGTGTAGGGCTACATCTCTGGACATTATGTCAATGTCAGACTCCGGTTCTGTAAAAAGCTGGGCGCCGACACAGGTGTGTCCCATCATTATTGCCCGTTCCTTGTCATTGAATCTTCCAGGCCCCGGCTTTTTGAGGATGAGGTCAGAGACACCTACTTTTCCCAAATCGTGGCATTTGGCCGCAATTTTAAGAATGTCCCTGTATTTCATGCTTTCCTCGGTCGGAATGTTGTGGTTGAGCGCCCACTGGTCATAAATTTCCAGTGAAAAGTCCGATACCCGCTCGACATGAACGCCCGTTTCTTTTGGATCTCGGAATTCCGCCATCCTCTGCATACGCTTGATCATGTTGCTGGTAAGGTATGTGTGTTCCAGTGTCTGCGTGACGCTGGATGCGAACTGCTTTATAAATTCCACGGATTCGTCGCTGAAGGCGATGATGTCTCCGTTTGAATTCTTTGCATTGATAATCTGTATTACTCCCAGTGTCTGGCCACTGCTGGTAATGAGCGGTATGGTAAGCATGGATACAGTTTTATAGCCGGTTGAAATGTCCGTGCTACTGTTGAATTTGTAGGGTGTGTCGCCTTCAATATGGTAGGCATCCGGTATATTGAGAATGTTTCCTGTACAGGCGCAGTATCCTGCAATCGATGTTTTTGTGATAGGAACTGTAAAATATACATAGGGAGATTTTGACTCAGCCCTGGCAGTTTTCTTGTGGGTGTCGTTTTGCGCGTATTTGATTCGAAGAAGCTTGTTTTTAAATCCGTCTTCTTCTTCGGCATATGCTACCGCTGGTACCGAAGAGGGTTGCTTGTCCTCAATTACATAGATGGAACCCGCATCGGCATTTGTGATAGCCCTTGCTTCCGTAAGAATTCGCTCAAGAAGAACGTCTGTGTCTCGGATTTCATTGAGAAGTTTCTCTGTCTCAAAAACTTTTTGTAATTTTTCTGCGTTTAAGCTTAATGAATCGCCCATTGCTTTTCCTATTAAATAACTCACAAATTATAATTCAATTTTCCTAAATAGTCTAGAATTTTTTATCCTAAAATAATGCGCAGCCTTTTCTGGCTGCCGCCCTTCCGTTGCTCGGTACCCCTCGGCCGTCCGCTCCGCTCCCGGCTGGCGGCTCTGCCGCCCCCAC
>OCVV011281877.1_pt1 | contig 10328 bp, 15 predicted proteins | sample 1539721 | NCBI WGS metagenome assembly OCVV01 (sample SAMN02144230, study PRJEB22623) | gut metagenome | biome: sheep rumen | host: Ovis aries | place: New Zealand
TTTTTTATTAATAATTATTATTACTATAAGATCTATTACAAATAATATTAATAAAGTATTAGATAAGTTAATATATTTATTTATGTATGAAGATGTATCATTAAATTCATTCATTAATGTTATTTCGTTTTTATATGTTGCTGTTATTTTGTTTATATATTCTGCTTTTTTAGAATCATTTGCTTCTATATTTTTTTCTTTAATATAGTTATCTAAATTTTCTTCTATGTTTTCTTTTAGAAATTCAGTATTTATTTCTATTTTTTTATTTTCATAAATACTTTCTATATAATTTTTTGTATTTCTTTTTATGTCTTCTATACTAAATGTATCGTCTATTATTTTTGATGAATACCCTGATTTTCTAGTAATATATTTCATATTATCTAGTGTTTCATTATATACTTTTTCATAGTAATTTGTTTTGTCTAGTTTTTTTATTATATTATTTTTATTTAATATTGTTATTCTTAATGTAAATGTTATTAATATTAGAAATAATAATATTGATTCTAGAAATAGTAGTATATTACTTATTATTTTTCTTGTTCTATATGTCATAAAAATCACCTCGCGTATACTACTATTCTTTCTGTTTCATTTAAATTTGTATATATAATTAATGTTTCTGTATCAAGTGTATCTATTTCTTTTTTTAAATATTCTACTTTTCTAATTCTTGTTTTATAAACTTTATATTTATATGTACCATATATTGTTTTAAGTTCTATTATATCATTCTTTTTTACTTTATCTAGATTTTTAAAGTATTCATTTGAAGCTCCAATTAGTATTACTTTTCCATCTGTTGGAAAGTATGTTTCATTGTGATGAAGTGCTCCAAACTTTAATAATTCATCAGAACCTTTATATAAATTTGTTTTAACCTTTATAGATGGTACTTCAATAGTTCCCCATAAAGATTCAGTTTTAGGATAATTATTTCTAGGTTCCTTCCCTAAATCAATTTTAATATTTTTTGTATTTATGTTTTTTGTTTTAAAATTAATTTTAATCAAACATATAACCAATATTATTGATATTAAACTAAATACTAGTACTTTTAAAAGTTGTTTTAATTCTATTTGCTTTATTATCTCTTTCATCCTAAACCTCCTGTTATTTTTATATTATACTTATTAATACCTTAAAAATCAATAAAATCAAAACAAAAAAATAAGGTTTCCCTTATTTTTGTATCATATTTAATAAATTGATTTTAAACATGTCTTTTTCTGAATGTTCTTTTGATATCATTACACCTTTATAAGTAACAAGTTCTGATTGATGACCTTCTGCTAGAATATCCTCAGGTATTAATGTATCAAGCATTACTATTTTATCTGCTTCATACACATGATATCTTAGTTTAATTGTTCCATGAACTTTTTTAAACAATGCATCTGTAGGTAATGATAATTCATATGTTGTATGACCTTTTTCTTCATCAACGTTTACTATCTCACCTAACAACTTTCCTTCCTTTAAAGAAGGATAATAGTCGAAATATAATTTCTTATATGCGAGCATGTTATATTTTTTCAAGGAACGTTCTAGTTTGTGAAACTCATTTTCGTTTATATATTCGAAAACATATACATCCTTCATTTTCTAACCCCCTTACAAGTAAACTTCTATATGAAATTGTATCATTTAATTGATAATTTGTCAAATTTTAAAATTCACAGGTAATAACTTTACCCATTGTATATCCTTGATTAAGTAGTTCTTGATTATCTTTTATTCCCCAAATTGTTTCGATTTTTTGATCTAATTTTTCTCTTTTTTGATATCTATAATAAGTTACTTCTTTATATTTAGTTACTTCTTCATTGTATGATTCACTTCCGTAACATCTATCTCCTGATAGATAGTATCCGCCTGGACATGTATAATATCCTTGCGCTACTGGATTTGTATATGTAGTTGTGTACACTCTACATACACTACCATCTCTTATATACTCAACATCACCTTGATTTGATGGACATGAATATCTTACTGCTGCATTGATTGTATTAGAAGAACCAACACATTTTGTACCAGATAAAGAATATCCTTTTGGACATGAGTAATCTGCATTAGCGTTTATTGTATTTGTTTGTTCTTTTTTCTTACATGTTCCGTTAGCAGGTGAATATCCAGCTGGGCAACTTGATCCACCATTATTATATGTTGCGTCAATACTAAACTCTCTTGATTTTGTTACTGTTTCTTTTCCATCTTCTTCTTTTTCTACTTTTTCTTCTACATTAGTATATTCATCTTTTTCAATTTTATCCTTAGACCATTCAGACCAATCTGACCAATCTGAATATCCTTCCCCAACATTTTTTGAATATTCATAAATACATGACATTCCTTCATTTTCTCCATCACTATTTAATGTAATTTCTCTTGTATCTTCTTTGTCAGTACATTTTAAATTTATTATTAATTTGTTATCTTCCCTTTTTACATATGAATTATTATCACATGATGATTCTGTACTGTCCTTTAATTCGTTTATTAGATTTCTATCAATTAATTCTTGTAGTGTTACTGTATTTGATTTTTCAACCTTGAAATAATTAATTGACGCTACTTTCATGTTGTTTATGTTTGAATTAAATATTTCTTCTACTTCTGGATTATTATTATCTAATTTTTCCTTAACATAACTCTTTTTAGGGAAGAAAAGAAGATAGATTACTAATAGTGTTAATACTAGTAATGCATTAAATAAAATTGTTCTTATTAAACTACTGTCTTTCATAAAATCACCTTATATTTTAATTTTTACTATTGTTGAACCATTATTATTATAGAATGTTTTATAGTCTATTACATTCTTATTCTTTCTTAATGTTTCATGCACTGTCTTTCTTATTATACCACTTCCTATACCGTGTATAATAACAAAAATTTCATTTTTCATTTTTTTATTGTCATTAATAAAGTCATTTGTTGATACTATAGCAGTTTCTCTATCAAATCCATGTAGATCTAATTTAGGAAAACTATCTATAAATATAACATCTTTTAACTCCATATTATCACTAGCCTTCTTTATATGCTTGTTTGATAGATTAATATTCTATCAAAGAATAAAATAATTGTCAAAAGTTATCTTATATTTAAAACAAATTATTTTCTTTTAGACTTCTTCTTTGATTTTTGTTTTAATTTCATTTGTTTGTATTTTGCTTTTTTTCGTGCTTTATATTTTTCTAACTCACATTCTTCTTTAGTTTTTTGTCTTGTTAATCCTTTTACTATTGCTGCTCCTAAACCAACAATTGCTGTTCCTGCTGCGCTTATTCCTGCTTTTGCTAAATTATTATTTATTTTTGCCATTTTACCACTCCTATTATAAAATAATTATATCATAAAAAAACAGATATTTATCTGTTTTATTTTTTTCTTGATCTTTTAAGATATTTTTTTATGTTGTATCCATGTTCTGATAGAAGTTCTTTTATATGTTCTAATTCTTCTTTGGATACTTCGCCATGGACTGTTTTTATATCATTTTTATTTACTGCTTCTACGTTTATATATGATAAGGAATATATTTCATCGATGCATAAATAGTTTTCTTTGTCTTCATCCACTACTATGTATTTAATGTCATTAGCAGTTACTTTTTTTCCTACTAATGATTTTATTTTTAATTGTTCTGATAGCTGTGACATATAATTATCTATTTCTTCTTGGGTTAATCTCATTAAGTCATAAATAACTCTACTTTTTTTATATTTTTCTGATTTAAAACCTATAATTTTTTTATTATCATCATCTATTTCTATTACTCTATAGTGATCTTCTTCTACATCTAATATTAAGTAGTATCTCATTTTTTTATAATTACTACTTGTTAAATCCATTATTACATCATATTTTAATACTGGGCCTATGAATTCTTGCATGAAATATCTATTTTGTCTTTTTGATTCTTTTGTTGAAAAATATGCAGCTTGATATAAATTTTCAATTATTATTTTGAAATCTTCATCTAATACTTTATCTTGAACTGATATTATATCTTCTTCGGTTATATTATATAGGCTGTATTTTATTGTTCTATCACATAAACTATTTGGATATTTTTGTGTAAATAGTTTGTATGCTTTTTTTCTGTCTTTAGTTGATACAGGAAAAATATATATTTTATCTTCTTCTATTTTCCATATCATATATGGTCTATCTATTACTTTTGTATCTTGCCATCTGATTTCACTTTTAGGATAGTTTTTTAAAAATACTATATGTCCTGGTTCTAGTTTGTTTCCTCTTTCTTTGAAACTTTCGTATGTTGTTTCAATATAAGCTCCTTTTTCAAAATGATTTATTATTAATTTTTCATAACTTCTTAATCTTTTTTGATGACTTGGGTCTGTTTCATTTTTTAAACAAACATTTAATATTTCTTGTGCTTCTTCTGTTTTTCCTTCTAAAAGTTTTATCTTTATTAATGTTAGGTAATCTTTAACAGGTGTTTCCATTGAATTAATTAATCTTTCGGCATCTTTTGGTTTAAAACATTTTACATATAATCGCGCTAAATCTTCATATGTTTCATATTCTTTTACGTTTTTTTCTAGTGCTTTTAATATTTTATATGCTTTGTCAAATTTTTTTGTTGCAATTAATGCATGTATATAACACCCAATTAAAGTATCTTCTATTCCATAACCATTTTCAAGGTATTTATCGAATTCTTTAAGAAATGTTTTAAAATCTTTATCGTAATATACATTGTATAATTCTTTTCTATCCATATATAATCACCCTTCTAATATATTTTTTATCCCCTCACTAGTGGTTTAATATAATATATTATTTTTTATTTGTCAATAAAAAAACAAGCATTGCTTGTTTTAATTATATATTATATTAGTTCTTTTTTGTTATATTTTTTATATGTGAATATAATTAATATTGTAGTTATTAATAAACTTATAAAAATATTTATAAAGCTTATTTCTGTTTTTGCGATTACGTTTCTTGTATCAGCTAGTGTATAAATACTAAAAAATTTTAAGAAATCAATTTTACTTGATAATTCACTTATTACACTTAATATATAGAATAAGAATACTAATCCAAGGCTTAGTCCTAATGATTTTTTAGGTCTTTTGATAAATGTTGATATAAATAAGTTTAATGCAAATAGTGGTAACGCTATTAAGATTGGTGTAAGACTTAATAATATATATTGTTTATGATCAAAGTCACCACTAATTGATAAGGCAATATAATTAAATAATCCTAGGATAAGTGTTATTGAAATAATATATATAATTCCTACTATTATTTTATTTGTTAGAATTTTAGATCTTTTTATTGGCAGAAAACTTAAATACTCTACTGTTTTATCATATTCTTCTTTTAATAATATATTGTATCCTAAATTAGATGAGTAGAAACCTATTATAAGTAAAACAAACATAAAACCTTCTGATTTTAGCCAACCATATGCGGTATTAATTGATGTTATATCCATATTAAATGCTTTTAATAATTCCGGTGGAAATATTTTCATCATTTCGTCTATACTTTTCATTGATTCATCTGTTGCGATAAATGGGTATACTGCAAAAACTACTAAAAAGATACCAATTAAAATACTTGCCCATATTATAAAATTTTTAAAATTTACTTTTAATTCTCTTTTTATCATAATCTCACCTATAATAATTTGCGAATAAATCTTCTAATGTTATTTCTTCAATTAGTAGTTTATCTATTTTATATTTTCCTAACTTTTTTATTAATGTATTTATATCAATATTATTAATAAATTTTACTTCATTGTTTTTTTCTTCTTTTATTTCTAGTTTTAATTCTTCTTTTATTTTATCTATTTCATCTGAACCAATTGTTAAATATGTATAGTTTTCTTTTTTTATATTTTCAATTGTATCTTCTTTTATTATTTTTCCACTTTTAATAAATCCTATTTTATCGCATAGGTTTGATACTTCACTTAATACGTGTGAGGAATACAAAATAGCGGTTCCTTTTTCTTTTTCTTCTTTTAGTATATCGTGTAATACATTTTGCATGATTGGATCTAATCCATTTGTAGGCTCATCTAATATTAATATTTCTGGGTCGTGTATTAAAGCCAAAACTATTCCTACTTTTTTAAGATTTCCCATAGATAAATCTTGAATCTTTTTTTCTTCGTTTATTTTTAATAGTTTAACTAGTTTTTTTCTTTTTTTACTAGTTTCTTTTTTATAAAATGATTCATGATAGTCTAATATTTCTTTTACTTTCATATCGTCATATAAATTTATTTCACTTGGTAAGTATCCAATTTTTTGTTTTGTTTCTAAATCATCTAAATTATATTCTTTATTATTTATTAATACTTTTCCACCTGTTTTATTAATTAAACCAATTATTGTTCTTATTGTTGTTGATTTTCCTGCTCCATTTGGGCCAATAAAACCATATATTTCACCTTTTTTTAGTTTTATTGAAACATCTTCTATCCCTAATGAATTACCATAATATTTTTTTAAATGTTTTGTTTCTAATATATATTCGTTCATATCATATCTCCTATATAAATGTGACTCCTAATGATTTTAATTCATTTACTGTTTTATTTAATCTTTCTTTAGAATATCTACATGCTGTTGATTCTTTAATTATATATACTTTTGATGTTTCTTTTAATGCACCTAAAGCGGTGTGGTATACACATCCGCATTGATCTAATCCACATAATGCTACTTCTTTATAGTTTTGTTTTTTCATATAATTTCTGAATTTTTTTGATTTATATGCATCGGAAAAATATTTATCAAATTTTAAATTAGATACAATATTTAGTTTACTATAAAGTTCAGCGCCTTCTGTTCCTTTTATTGAAAATCCAAATAATAATTTATTTGTTGGAAAATTATTAATAAGGTGTGATATATAGATAATATCGTGGTCTTTTTTGTATTTATCTATTGTTTTATTGATAGATTTTATTATTTTTTCTGTGTCATATGTAAATTTATTTTTTCGTTTTTCCCATAAATAATCATTTTGTATATCTATAACTAATAGTGCTTTTTCCATATTTTTCTCCTAAAATTATATAATTTTTTCATATTTTTTTACTCTTTTAATTACTTGATATGTGATTGGTAAAAAAATTGTTTCATATAATGTTTTTAAAGTTATTAATGATAGTATCATTGTTAGTATTTCTTTATTAGGCATTGTTCCAAAGAAAGCAGCTGGAACAAATATCATAGAATCTACTGTTTCACCAAATAATGTTGAAAGGACTGCTCGAATACCAAAGTATTTTTCACTTTTATCTCTCATTTTTACTAATACTTTAGCATTTACAAGTGAACCAAATAAGTATGATATTAATCCTGCTACTGCAATTCTAGGTGTTGATCCAAGTATAAGTGCAAATTCATCACTGTTTTCAAACCAAGCTGGTGCTGGCAAATATATCGCTACTGCGAATACTATTATCATAAATAGTTGTAGTATAAATCCTGCAAGTACAATATTCTTTGTTTTTTTATACCCATATACTTCTGATAATACATCGTTTATTATGTATGATATAGGGAATACTAGTGTTCCTGCAGTTATTGAAAATTTTCCTATTGCGAGCATTTTAGCAGCTAGAATGTTTGATAGTAGTAAACATACTACAAATGTCATTGATAAGTATATAAATAAATTTGAATTTTCTTTTTTCATAAATCTTACTCCTTATTCTTACATAAGTAATTATAACATATTTTTTTGATAAATAAAAAGATTAAGTAAAAACTTAATCTTTTTCTTAAATATACTTATTTAGTCTTAATTATTCTTTAATTTGATTGTAGCCTGTACCGTATAAAAATATGGAACGATTTATGAACTGTATTTGCACATTAAGATGCTTTATATTTTTTATTTTAATTGTTTATAAACTTTACTGAAATACTGCTATTACCTAAGTTTGATAAATTATCTATATGTCCAATTTTTGTATAGTTATATTGTGTATTAAATGTTTCGTAAAAAATAACTAGGCAATTATTTCCATATAGCATTACGTCACCAGCACTTATTTGTTTTGGGTTTGTTGCATTAGTTGGTAAAGTGAAGTCTATATATACGTACTTTTCATTACCATTTAATTCACTCATATTTAATTCTAGAGGCAAATGATTAAGAAATTCTCTAGCAGTTTCATTATTTTCTAAATTGATTGTATATTCTTTATCGTTTATAGTAACTTTCACTGTTTTAATCACCTCGTTTGAATTATTAGTTTCATTATATTTTTTATCATTTATATTACAACCACTAATAGTAAATATTGATATTATTATTAATGCATAATATATTATTCTTTTTTTCATTTTTTAACTCCTATATTAATTGTATTAATGAAAAATAAAAGCTTATACTAAAAAATATATTATTTTTCAATATTAAAATTACTTACTTTTTCACAAGTTTCGCAGATACCCAATTCATTTACACTTAACGGTTGAAAATATCTTCTAAGATTTTGTGCTGATGCAGTTATGTATTCACCAGTTCCACCTCTGCTTGTAAGTTCTTTAGGTAATTTTGGATTATAACCCTTGCTTCCACAACAAATACAAGTATTAATCCATTTATTTAATTCTGGGTATTGTTTTAAATAATTTAGTCCTTCTTCTTTTTTATTCATAAAATGCCTCCTATTTTTTTAATTCATCAATTTTTATCCATACAAAGTAACTATATTATACACCTATTATATCATAGAAAGAGATTAAGTTTCCACTTAATCTCTTTAAAATTATTTATTAGTTCCATTCTTTATTGTAGCTCGTGGCACCTTTCCATCTAGAGGGCACTTATTCAAATATAAGATTAAACTTTAATTTAATATATCACTGATTTCTAAATTGTCAGATGTGCGATTTTAATCATTGTGATTAAAATAAAATCTGTTTGCAAGTGTTAATTTTTTTAACTTTGTGTTTGCTTTTACTAATTCTTGGGAATAATTTGCCATATTTAAACCATGTTCAGGAAAATATTGATAAAACTTGATTCTAAGTTCATTAGGCAAAAACGTCCAATCTTCTATTTCTTTTTGAGTCATAAATCTTTGTTCTAACCTAGGTACATATTCATTAAAGAATTCCCTTATCCATAATAATTGCTCATCTAAGGATTTAAAATTCATTCTTTCAAATCTTTTTCTAGCAACAGTTAATTCTAATTCAACAGTTTCTATATCCTCTTTAGTTATTTCCTTCATAACCAAACCTCCTTAAAAATCTATGAATATTATATCATATTTTATTATATTTCTTTATAACTCCTACTGAAATTAACAAAAAAAGACTAGTTTTACCTAGCCTTATTTATTATTTTTCAATTTAATTGCAGCTTGTGCAGCAGTAATGTTTGGAACGATGTAGGAACCGCTCATACGGACTAAAATGACTTATTATAATTTATTTTTCTATTGGTGTAATATGTATAGCGTATACACCATTAACTTTTATAGCTTCCTCGTAGCCATTTATACTATTAATTGACTTAACACCTGCTCCAAAATCATTTGTAGATGATAAAGTATATCTTGTTCCTTCTAGTGTTAATAATTCTTCAATTGAATCATAATGATTAACATCACCAACTAGGCAATTAATTATTTCACCATCATATGATTGAAATTCAATCTCATCACCATTTTTTATAATACTGTAATCAAAATGATTATCTCCTAATTTAGTAGTTCTAATTTCTACTCTTTTAGTTCTATTTTTAATTGCTTTAAATGCTCTGTTGTTTATATCAAAATTATATTTCATATTATCACCATCTAAATTATAACATAAAAAGAGCAATTATTGCTCTTTTTCATTTTCAAATCTATCATATCCCCACCAATTAGGCACTAACTCTTTCATTGTAACACATTCATATGTATTTGCATTCATTAAAAATTTAATATCTTTAGAATCCTTGTCTAATTGCATTATTAATTCTCTACATGCACCACAAGGTGCACCAGCATTTCCTTTAGAATCAATGCATACTATTCGATTGATTTGTGATTCACCATTTGTTATCATTGTATGTATCGCATTTCTTTCAGCACATATTCCTAAAGTACTTGCTGTATCTATACATACTCCTGTATAAATATTACCTGATTTAGTCATTAATGCAGCTCCTACTTGACCACATTCTATAAATGGAGATAAAATTCTATGATTTTGAAATTCTTTAGCCTTACTAATAAGCAAGTCCCATATTTCTTTATCTTTCATTTTAAACCTCTTTCTGAGATTTAATCACTTATGTGATTAAATCTATTTATT
>OCVV011345585.1_pt1 | contig 10328 bp, 8 predicted proteins | sample 1539721 | NCBI WGS metagenome assembly OCVV01 (sample SAMN02144230, study PRJEB22623) | gut metagenome | biome: sheep rumen | host: Ovis aries | place: New Zealand
GCAAAACACACATTTTCAACAAACTTTTCATCGATTATCATGGATTCTTTGGGCATATAAGCAATTATTTGTCGAAAAGCCCGCAAAACAGGGCATTATTGCACGCGCTCAATGCACGCGCCGTGCAAATTACACGCTTGTACACGCGCCAAATCCCATTTACAAAAATATAAACAGACCCGAAAGCACGCCCACAAGATAGCCCGCAGCGACATCAGAGGGATAATGCACGCCGCCCAGGACCCGGACCAGGGCTGCTGCCGCCCCGACCAGCAAAAGCAGGATCCCCACCGTCCGGGAGACCGGCAGCCATGCCATGGCGATCACGGCGGTGGAAAAGACATGGCGGCTGGGCATGGAATTTCCCCTGGTCTCCTTGTGGATCAGAGGGTCGATCCTCCAGGTCTCATAGGGGCGGGGCCTGTTGATCCGGGCCCTGACCAGGGTCAGGAGACAGAAGGAGATCCCGGGCACCAGGATCGTCCGCACAAGCTGCCCCCACCGGCCCGTCACAGCCAGGAGGACCAGGAGGAGCGGATAGGCGGCATAGACGACCCCCGTGGCGGCCTTCGAGACCGCGCGCAGGGCCAAACAGGCCGCTCCGCTTTCGCGGATGCGGCCTGTGAGCTGCTGGTAAAATCTGTCGTAGTCTTTAAATTCACTCATTATTCTTCCGTGATCTCGGCATTGCCGGTGTCCTCGCCGGCATGCTCGGGCTCGCCGATGGCTCCGGGTTTGACCTTGCTGACAATGACGCGGAGCTTGCCGTTGGGATCCGCGGGGATCTCATCGAGCCACTCGTACTTGATCTTGAAGGAGGGATCCTTGAACATGGCCATGAGCTTCTCGTCCAGCATTTTGACGATCTCCTCCTGCTTTTCGACAGGGGTGTCGGGATTGCGGACCATCATCAGGGTCAGGTTCTCATAGTCCTCCTGCACGATCCTGTAGGAGATGATCTCAGGCACATAGTTGACGATGCCGGAGATATTGCCCCACTCCGTGACGCTGCCGTCGCGGTGATGGATGACGTCGTTCATGCGGCCCTGGACGCCCCTTGCGAAGCGGAGCCCGCGGCGCATATAGCTGTCGAGCTGGTCATAGGAGGTATAGTTGATCAGAGGCAGCTCCGTCTTGTAGAGAGGCGTGATGACCGCCATGCCCTTGAGGGCGGGGCCGGACAGGTCCTCATTGTAGACGTTGACGACAAAGAGGTCGCTGTTGACCTGGTAGTATTTCTTGCCGGGGATGCGGATGACGCAGGAACCCGTCTCGCCCATGCCGTAGGCATCGATCAGGCCGGGGCCGAAGACCTCCTTGAGCAGGGCTCTGGAGGGATCGTCGAGCATCTCGCCGAAGGGGGTGTAGAAGGAAGGCTTCCACATATAGATGTCATTTTCCTTGACATACTTGGCGATCCGCATCAGGAGATTCTTGTGGTTGTAGAGATAATCCGGCTCATAGGCATTGATCTCGTTGACCAGGGTCTGGGTATCGACGCGCTCCTTGATGGTATCGGACATGTACTTGCGGCGGAGGATCCCCAGCTTCTGGATCGGGGAATCAAACTCGCTGACAGGACCGTGCAGGGAGTTGGGGCGGCACATGGTCTTGCCGGTAAAGGGATTGAAGCCCCCGTAGCCCATGGTGCGCAGCCAGTTGGCGATGACCCAGCCGTATTCCTGAGGGGAAATGAGCACGCGCAGGGGGCGGCCCGTGGAGCCGGAGGTAGGCGATACATGCCAGTATTTATACTTCTCGGGATATTTCTCGGCCTCCTCATCCATCCATTCACGGACCTGGTCCTTGGTCAGAAGCGGGAACTTGTAGAGGTCCTCTGCGCAGTGATAATCGTCCGGGGTCGTGCCTGTCTGCTCGAAGCGGGCGCGGTAAAAGGGAATTTCATAAGCAGCCTTCATCAGCTCGTGCACGCGCTTGTTCTGCAGCTTCAGGATCCGGTCGCAGTTCTTGCTGTTGACCGGCTTTCTCTCGACCTGGGCGTAGGCCTTGAGCGCATAGACATGTTCCAGCTTATGATCAAGTTCATAGTTCCGCATGATAAAATCCTCCCTTCAAATGGTTCTAAAGATATATTACCAGAGGTATTTTTATGCCTTTCCCTGTTGTGTTTTACCGTTTGGAATACGGGTACCTCATACGACCGCGGCCGCAGCGTCCAGCGCTGCCCTGATCACCTTGTCCATATCGAAATACTGATAGAGGCCGAGCCTTCCGCCGAAGATCACATTCTTTTTCTGAGCGGCCAGCTGTCTGTACTTCTCATACTGGGCGTTGTTTTTCTCATTATTGACGGGATAATAGGGCTCCATGCCGTTCTCCCAGGCAGCCGGGTATTCGCGCGTGATGATCGTGCCGGGGATCTCCTCTCCGCTCTCGGAATCCTTTCCGAATTCAAAGAACTTGTGCTCGATGATCCGGGTGAAGGGAACGCTGCGCTCGGTGTAGTTGACGACAGCATTGCCCTGGTAGTTGTCCGTATCGGGGAGCTCCTCCGTCTCAAAGCGGAGGGACCGGTATTCGAGCGGCCCGTAGCACTGGTCAAAAAATTCGTCGATCATGCCCGTGTAGAGCACCCTGTCAAAGGTGTCCTCTCCCATGGAAAAGACCGTCCCCTGTCCGTCCGCTGCCGGGACCTCTTTGACCGAGGTCTTGAAATCGGTATCCAGCCGGACCGGGATTCCCTCCAGGATCCTCTCGACCATCTTTGTATAGCCGCCGACCGGGATGCCCTGGTAGCGGTCATTGAAATAGTTGTTGTCATAGATGAAGCGGACCGGGAGTCTGCGGATGATGAAGGCGGGAAGCTCCGTGCAGTCCCTTCCCCACTGTTTCTCCGTATAGCCCTTGACAAGCTTCTCATAGATGTCCCTGCCGACCAGGGACAGGGCCTGCTCCTCCAGGTTGCCGGGGTTTGTGATCCCGGCCTCGCGGACCTGCCTGTCGATCATCTCCCTGGCCTCCTGAGGCGTCCGGATCCCCCACATCCTGCTGAAGGTATTCATATTGAAAGGAAGGTTGTAGATCTCCTCCCCGTACCTGGCGACAGGGGAATTGATATAGTTGTTGAACTCCGCAAAGCCCTGCACATAGTCCCACACCTCCCTGTCGGATGTGTGGAAGATGTGGGCGCCATAGCGGTGCACATGGATCCCCTTCACCTTTTCCGTATATATATTGCCCGCGATGTGGCTCCGCCTGTCAATGACCAGGCAGGCCTCACCCTTTTCTTTTCTCTCCCTTGCGAAAACGGCACCGTAAAGTCCCGCTCCCACAATAAGCCAACGATAATGCATGCATCCTTCCTTCCATCGGACAGCGTCCGGTACGCGCCTGCAGCAGCGCAGTTACAACTGAACCGCAGCCGGAAGATTCCTTAATCCGGCCTCGTGTAGATCTCGATCTGGCTGTAATCGTCCAGAATCTCCAGGATCTTCTTGCGCCCGGCCTTGTTGAACCTGCTGTATCTCTCCATGACGCGCTTGGTGGTGATCTGCGCGGAAAGTCCGTCGCCTTCGTCAAGCGGCGTGAAATCGACAGGGTTCAGGGAGAGTGCGTCACAGATCCTGATCACCGTACTATAAGCCATGCCTTCTATGCCTCTCTCCAGAGCTGTCACAAGCGTACTGTAGGGAATGTCCATCTCTACGGCAAACTGCCTGACGCTCTTGTACTGTGACAGAATTACTTTCTTTAAAACCTCCGCCTTTGTCATACCGCTTTCCATTTCTGAAACCTCCTGTTAGCGACTGAAAAATTAAGTAAATCGGTTCAGATTGTGAAGACCTGCCTGAACAGTCCCTGCAGTTCACAAACAAATCCCCCGGTGCCTGTACATTTCCCATTCATATTCATCCGTTTTGCAGGCGCCGTTTTTCCGTAATAACCATTATAGCATAGCTGACTCTTGTATAAAAAAGTTTTTTTGTCAGTTTTTGTAAAACTTTCAGCAGATAAAGGGGTCATTCTCTCTCCCCGGCAGGACCGGAATCCGGTCCGCTCCTGCCCCGGGCTGGCTGGAGGGATACAAGGAAAGCCAGCCTTCCGTCTCCGGTCCTGGCCCGGATCCTGCCCCCGTTGGCCTCGGCGATGGCCTTTGCCGCGGACAGACCGATCCCGAAGCCGCCCTTTTTGCGGCTTCTGTCCGCATCCGTCCTGTAGAAGCGCTCAAAGAGGCGGTCCGGGTCCTCCGGGATCCCGCCCCCGTCCTCAGCGGAGGAGACAATGGTATTGGACTGCTCCAGAACGACCATTCCGGCCCCGGAGCTGAACCTGACCTCGATCCTTCCCCCTTCCGGGGTGTATTTGACCGCGTTGTCAAAGAGGATGGACAGGAGCTGGGCGAGGCTCTCCCGGTTTCCATGCACCCGGGCCGTCACAGTCCCGGGCTCCGGAATGGACCAGGAAAGGCCGCGCGCCTCGGCGGGCTGGATAAAATTCTCCCAGACCTCACCGGCCAGGATATCCAGGGCAAAGTCCTGCTTCTTGAGCACCAGGGCATTTTCGTCCATCCGGGCCAGAGTCAGCAGGTTCTGCATGAGGTCGCTCAGCCGCATGGTCTGGGTCCGGATATTCCTGGTCCACTTGGACTCCCCGTTATAGAGCTCCAGGGCCTCTGTATTTGCCTGGATGATGGCCAGCGGGGTCTTGAGCTCATGCCCCGCGTTGGTGACGAACTGCTTCTGCCTCTCTATGCTGACGGCCGTGGGCGCGATCGCCCGCCTGGTCAGCAGATACACGGGCAGCAGCATGGCGATCCAGCACAGGGCGGCGATCATGACGGAGATCCCCAGCACGGTCAGCAGGTCCCTGCTGTCACCGGAAATATCCATGGCGATCAGCAGGTGTTCTCCGTCCTCCTGCTCTTTACAGAGATAGCGGAAGCCCTCCGCCGTCCCTCCTTCCCTGCCGGATTTTTTCGCGGCCTGAAAAAAGCTCTGTCCCAGGGAGGCGGCCTCCTCCTCTGTCACGGCATAGATCCGGGAGACATCGGTCTCCAGGACCCCGCCCTCCTCATCCAGCCGGACGGCAAAATAGCGGGCGGACAGCATTTCATCCATGGAAAACCTGCGCTCTCCGCGGCCGGAGAGGCTGCCGGGGCCCCTGTCCGTACCTGTTCTGCCGCTCTGGGAGGTCTCCCCCTCCTGCTGAACATCCTCCGGCCCGGGCCAGTCCGTCCGCCTGCGGTCCTGTCCCCGGAATTCGGGATCCCGCATGTGTTTCTCGGGCTGGCCGTCAGCCTCGCAGAGCATCTCCAGAAGCCTGCCCTGGCGGTCCGCCGTCTGGATCCGGTTCAGGATATTGATCGCGCCGACCAGGGTCAGCAGCAGGATCGTGACCGCTGTCATCGCGGCAAAGATAAATTTTCTCTGCAGTGTTTTTGCCATTGCCGCAACCCCATCCCCTCTGTACTATCACTGCTCCTGGAGCATATACCCCGTGCCCCGTTTGGCCTTGACCGCCACAGTCGAGCCCACCTTGCCCAGCTGCTTGCGCAGATAGGAAATGTAGACCCAGACAGAGCCGACATCCGCGTCTGAGTCATAGCCCCAGACCTTCTCCAGAAGGTCCTCGGAGGAGAGGTAGATCCCCCGGTTGAGCATGAGGACATCCATCAGCCGGCATTCCAGCCGGGACAGCTCGACGTGTCTGTCCCCGCAGCGCAGCTCGCTGGTCTGCGGATTCAGGGTCACATCGCCAAAGGACCTGATGTCCGGCGTGTACTCCTCTCTCCTGCGCAGCATGGCGCGCACGCGGGCGACGAGCTCTCCCATATGGAAGGGCTTGGCCAGGTAGTCGTCCGCTCCCGTATCCAGGCCCTCGATCCTGTCCTCGACTCCGGACCTGGCTGTCAGCAGCAGGACCGGGGTCCTGCACCCTTCACTGCGGATCTGCCGCAGGACCTCCAGGCCGCTTTTGACCGGCATCATCCAGTCCAGGATGATCCCGTCATATTCCCCGGCGTGGATATAGTCCAGGGCCTCCGCGCCGTCATAGACCGCGTCCACCTGGTAGCGGTGGTACTCCAGTACATCCACGAGAGCCTCGGACATGGCCTCTTCGTCTTCCGCCAGCAATAATCTCATTCTTCAGCCTCCCCGGTCTCTTCCCCGGTCCCGGCCTCCTCGGCGGTCCCGGCTGTCTCACCCTCTCCCGCCTCATCGGACGAGATCAGGATCGGGGACATGCCCCCGTAGCTGTACCAGCCCAGGGCCTCCGCGATCTCGGGATTATAATACTGCTGGGCCTTCTCAGGGTCTTCCTCCCGGACGGCCATGCGGGAGATCTCCTCGTCCTTTTCCAGGACATTGAAGGCCATCTCCGCCGCCTGTCTGCCGTGCTCCTCATAGTCTATGCTGTAGCAGCACAGTCCGCCCCCGCGGCACATATGATAGTCTCCGGTCAGGACCGGGACCTGGGCCTGCAGGGTGATATCGCGCACGATGTCCATGTGGGAGGCTACAAAGCTGTCCGTCGGCAGATAGAGGCAGCTGCACTCGGTGACAGCCAGGGCCAGCTGCTCGCGGAGCTGGTCCTCCGTGTCCGCGTGATAGGACTCCCAGGGGATCTGCTTTTCGTCCAGGCACTGGCCCGCGACGCTGGCCTGGAAGGCCGCTCCCTTTTCGGTTCCGCTGTAGACGATCCCGACCCTGGACGGCCAGGGCAGGACATTGGTGATCTGGTCGATCTGCAGGTTGACCGGTCCCATGCAGGCCACCCCTGAGATATTGCCTCCGGGCGCCTCCATGGAGCTGACCACCTCCGCCAGCAGATAGTCCGTGACGCAGGCGCCGATGATCGGCACATCCTTGACCGCGGCCCCCGCGTTCTGGACAGCCTCGGTCCCGCAGGCAAAGATCAGCTGGTATCCGCTGTTGGCAAAGCCCGTCGCGATCTCCGCGCATTTTTTGGCGTCGCCGTCGGCGCTCATCCTCTCGAACACCACCTCGGTGCTGCCCATGAGGTCCCTGAACTCATCCTCAAAGCCCTCGATCGTCTCCTCGGAGGCGCCGTGGGTCCGGTATTCCAGGATCCCGATATGGCAGCGGCCGTCATCCGCGGCCTCCTTGACCAGGGGCTCCTCCATAATGGGATCGGCCGCCGAATCCGTCGCGCCGGCAGCGCCTGCCCCTCCTCCCTGATTCATAAATCCTCCGCATGCGGTCAGCAGCACAGTGAGGGCGGCGGCAATACTCAATGCTTTTATCTTCATATGATCCTCCGGTTTATGGTTGATGTGCAGATCCTGTCGGGTACCCGGATGGTCCGGGCTGTGATCCTCTGCCGCCGGGCACAGGCAGCACCGGCGGACACTGTCTATTATCATACAACTTTCGGATGTCTTTTTAAACCCGATAAGGACGATAAAAGACGCCCTTCGAGGCCCCCTGCTCCGGGAGCCGCCGAAAGGGCGTCATATCTCAGGGGGTACCCCTCTTAAGTCACTTCCTTACTCCGCTCCGTTCCAGCAGTAGGTGCAGAGCTTGCAGGGTTCGATCCCGATCGCCTCGATCATATCATCCAGTCTGTGGTAATGGAGGGAGGAGAAATTCAGTTCCTTGCGGATCTCCTCCAGCATGATCGCGTATTCCTCGGAGTCGGGATCCATGTATTTGTTCATCACGGCCGGGGCGGGATCCATGGTCCCCTCCAGCTTTTCGATCATCCTGCGGGTGATGAGTTCTCCGTCCGAGTTGGACCGGGAGAAGTTCAGATATTTGCATCCAAATACAAGGGGAGGACAGGCCGGACGCACATGGACCTCTTTGGCGCCGCTCCTGTACAGGTATTCCGTTGTCTCCCGCAGCTGGGTTCCGCGGACGATGGAGTCATCGATCAGCAGCATGCTGCGGTTCTCGATCAGCTCATGGATGGGCACGAGCTTCATCTTGGCGATCAGGTCCCTGCGGCTCTGGATCGTGGGCATAAAGGACCTGGGCCAGGTGGGTGTATATTTGACAAAGGGTCTGGAATAGGGCACGCCGGACTCATTGGAATAGCCAACGGCATGGGCGACGCCGGAATCCGGGACGCCTGCCACGATATCCGGCTTCTCGAGCCCGCGGCTCCTGTCGCGCCTGGCCAGGTGCTTTCCGCACTCATACCGGGCGTACTCGACATTCATCTTCTCATAGGTGGACGCCGGGAAGCCGTAGTAGATCCACAGGAAGGTGCAGATCCGCATCTTGTCGAAGGGCTTTGCGACCGTCTCGACACTCTCGGGCGTGACATAGCAGATCTCGCCGGGGCCCAGTTCCTTTTTAAACTGATAGCCCAGGTTGAGGAAGGAAAAGCTCTCGAAGCAGATGCAGTGGGCGTCCTCCTTGACTCCGATCTCGACAGGGGTCCTGCCCAGCCTGTCCCTGGCGGCATAAATTCCTTCCGGCGTCATGACCATCATGGTCATGGAGCCGCGGATCAGCTCCTGGGCATAGCGGATTCCCTCTACAAAGGAGTCCCTCTGGTTGATCAGGGCTGCCGTGAGCTCGGTCGGATTGATGTCGCCTCCGCTCATCTCCAGGAAATGGGAATGGGATCCGGAGAAGAGCTTCCACATGAGCTCCTCCGAATTGTTGATCTTGCCGACGGTCGTGATGGCATAGGTCCCCAGGTGGGAGCGGACGATCAGGGGCTGGGGCTCATAGTCGGAAATACATCCGATTCCCAGCTGGCCTTCCATCTTCAGGATATCCTTGTCAAATTTGGGTCTGAAATTCGAACTTTCGATATTGTGGATCGCCCTGTCGAATCCCTTTTTCACGTCGTGGACAGCCAGACCGGCGCGGCGGGTTCCCAGATGTGAGTGATAGTCTGTTCCGTAGAAGAGGTCAAATACACAGTCCTGTTTAGATGCAACTCCAAAAAAACCACCCATATGATGTCAATTCTCCTCTTGATCAAAAGAAAAAGCATTAAAAAAACTTATCATAACCGCTGTTTTGAGCAGTCGTCGGTTCATAATATCACCATTAGGGGTTTTTTGTCAGCTGAAAAGATTCTCAAATTGCACAATTCTTATTGACTCGCGCGCTAATTATCTGTATTTTTTCCAGTACAATCGCTTCCGGTCCCCCCGCGGACAAAAAAAGTGCGCCGGACAGCAGGGTGTCCGGCGCGGGTGTGACTGTAATGCAGAGACTTCAATGAACTGCTTTTTTGACCCTCCAGGCCCTGTACCAGCGCCTGACCAGGAAGCAGATGCAGGGCACCAGAACGACAAAGACCAGGATCCAGGTCCACAGGGGGGCCCTGCGGATATCGAAGCAGCGGACGTTGATCCACATGCGGTTGATAGCGGCATTCTGCTGATCATTGAAATAGATCATGATCGAGGATCGGTCAATGACATCCGCGGGGGGATAGGCCGCAAAGAGCTGGCGGTCCATCTGATCCGCGGCGGCCGTGATCACATGATCCTCCCCGCCGAAGAAGTAGCCCAGATCATAGTCCACGGTCTCCTCCTCCTCGTCCTCCGCCTCGTAGTTGTACTGGGCGTACTCGAAAAGCCGGGGGTCCTCCCCGCCGGAGAGAACGGAGGTATAGCCGATGTAGTACATATTGCGGATGGCATTGTCCGGGCGCGACAGGAAGTTGATGAAGGCCTCGGCGGCGTGCTGCTTGGCCGGATCATCGCCGATCCCCCGCTTGAGCATGACCCATCCGTCAAAATAGATGTCCGTGCTCTCCTTCGGGACCGCAAAGGCCAGGGTGAAATCATCCTCGTCCGCCTGGTCCAGGGTATAGACCGCGTCTCCGGACCACTGGTAGTTGACGGCCACCTTGCCGGTGATCATATCCGCCTTGCCGGCGTCCGTCTCAAAGGAAAAGGCATTGTCCTTGACCTGCTTGAGCCAGCTCTCCACCTGAGCGATCATCTCCGGAGATGTGTCATTCATCTCCTCCTCCAGGCGCTTCCGGTAAGCGGGGTCGCTGCGGAAGGATTCAGAGGTCAGAAGGTCTGATTTGACCGCTCCGACAGCGGAAAAATAGGCGTCCCTCACGTTGTCCTTCATGGTCACCTGCCTTTTAAAGGCCGGGTCTGTCAGGATCTTCCAGCTGGAGGCCTGTTCCTTGGTCACAAGGTCGGGATTATAGACCATTCCCGTGACGCCCCACATATAGCCCGCGGCATATTTTCCCCAGGCCTCTCCGTTGATCTCCTCGGCATCAAACATATCGCGGATGAAGGGGGCCACGCCTTTTGAATAGTAGTTATACTCATCGGAGGTATCAAAAAAATGATCCGAGAGGGGGACCAGCTCCTTCTCCGCCATCAGCTTCATGATCAGGTACTCGGAGGGGCAGACCAG
>OCVV011298904.1_pt1 | contig 10327 bp, 8 predicted proteins | sample 1539721 | NCBI WGS metagenome assembly OCVV01 (sample SAMN02144230, study PRJEB22623) | gut metagenome | biome: sheep rumen | host: Ovis aries | place: New Zealand
GCTTTTCACATGACCCTTGAGGGTCCTGTGAAGTAATAGGCGCTTATAGCGGAGCCGAAAAACCACCCGTTGAACGGGTGGATTGTTATTTTTTATGTGTAAAAACGTTTACTTATCGGGTGAGAGTTTGTGTTAAAACGTTTACTTAATTTTTATTTTATTTTAAATAGTATAATCAAAATTGTAGAGAGTCTATTTTAAAAATTGGAGGTATATATATGAGTGAGAAGGTTTTAACTCCCGAAGAGGAAGTAAACACTTTAGTCGAAAAAGCATTAAAGGCTTTAGACGAGTATTCTAGATTTACACAGGAGGAAATTGATTATATTGTTGCTAAAGCATCAGTAGCTGCCCTTGATCAGCATGGTAACCTAGCTAAGCTTGCAGTAGAAGAGACAGGCCGTGGCGTATTTGAAGATAAAGCAACTAAAAATCTATTTGCCTGTGAATATGTAACAAACAATATGAAAAGATTAAAAACTGTTGGTGTAATCAAAGAAGATGATGTTACAGGTATGATAGAGATAGCTGAACCAGTTGGTGTAGTTGCAGGTATCACACCAGTTACAAACCCAACATCAACAGCAATTTTTAAATCATTAATTTGCTTAAAGACAAGAAATCCTATTATTTTTGGTTTCCATCCAAGTGCACAAAATTCAAGTGCTGCAGCTGCAAGAGTAGTATATGAAGCTGCAATTGCTGCAGGAGCACCTAAAAACTGTATTCAATGGATAGAGCATCCATCACTTGAAGCAACAACTCTTTTAATGAATCACCCAGGAGTTGCAACAATATTAGCGACTGGTGGTAATGCAATGGTTAGAGCTGCATATTCATGTGGTAAGCCAGCGTTAGGTGTTGGTGCCGGAAATGTTCCTGCATATTTCGAAAAAACATGTAACATTAAGCAAGCAGTTAATGATGTTATAATGTCAAAAGCATTTGATAACGGTATGGTCTGTGCTTCAGAACAAGCTGTTATTTGTGATAAAGAAATATATGACGATGTAAAAGCTGAATTCAAAAAATATGGTGTATATTTTGTAAATAAAGAAGAGAAAAAGAAGCTAGAAGCATTCATGTTTGGTGTAAATAGCAAGGATGATTATGCAAATGCTAAGCTAAATCCAAATATCGTTGGTAAATATGCTAAATGGATTGCTCATGAAGCAGGATTTGAAGTTCCTGATACAGCTGTAATTCTTGTTGCTGAATGTGCACATGTTGGAATTGATGAGCCATTAACTAGAGAAAAATTATCTCCAGTTTTAGCTATGATAAAATCTAATTCAACTGAAGAAGGTTTACAATTATCAAAGCAAATGGTAGAATTTAATGGACTTGGTCATAGTGCCGCTATTCATACAGCATCTAGCGAGCTAGCTACTAAGTTTGGTGATATGATTCCAGCTATTCGTATCATTTGTAATTCACCATCTACATTTGGTGGTATTGGTAATGTATATAATTCCTTTATTCCATCTTTAACATTAGGGTGTGGTTCATATGGACATAATTCCGTTGCCGGAAATGTCGGACCATTAAATCTATTAAACGTTAAAAAGGTAGGAAGAAGGAGAAATAATATGCAGTGGTTTAAGGTACCATCAAAAATCTATTTTGAAAGAGATTCAATTGAATATTTACATCAAATGAAGGAAATGAAAAAAGCTTTAATTGTAACAGATAGATCACTTGTTGAATTAGGTTATGTTCAAAAGGTAATTGATCAATTACAATTAAGAAATCCAAAGGTTCCATATCAATTATTCTGTGATGTTGAACCAGATCCTTCAATTCAAACTGTTAAAAAGGGTGTTGCCCTAATGCGTTCATTCGAACCAGATACAATTATTGCTTTAGGTGGTGGTTCAGCTATGGACTGCGCTAAAGGTATTTGGTTATTCTATGAACAACCACAGGTTAATTTCGATGATTTAAAACAAAAATTTATGGATATTAGAAAGAGAGCATTCCAATATCCTGAATTAGGTAAAAAAGCTAAATTAGTTTGTATCCCTACAACTTCAGGTACAGGCTCAGAGGTAACTCCATTTGCTGTTATTACTGATGCTGTAGAGCATAAGAAATACCCATTAACAGATTATTCATTAACTCCAACTGTAGCTATCATTGATCCAGCATTCGTTATGGCACTACCTAAATCAATTTGTGCTGATACAGGTATGGATGTATTAACTCATGCAACAGAGGCTTATGTTTCAACATTAGCTAATGATTTCACTGATGGTTTAGCAGTTCAAGCAATTAAGATGGTATTTGAATATTTAGAGCGTTCTTATAAGAATGGTCAAAATGATCCAGAAGCTAGAGAAAAAATGCATAATGCATCTTGCCTTGCAGGTATGGCATTTGCCAATGCATTCTTAGGAATGAATCACTCAATGGCACACAAGGTTGGTGCTGAATTCCACGTTCCACATGGTCGTGCTAACGCAATACTTTTACCATACACAATTAGATATAATGGTCAAAAACCACAAAAGCTATCAACATGGCCTAAGTACAATTATTACCGTGCTGACCAAAGATATGCTGAATTAGCTAGAATCTTAGGATTACCTGCATCAACTGTAGAAGAGGGTGTAGAATCATATGCTAAGGCTTGTGGTGAATTAGGTAAGAAGGTAGGAATCAAAATGAATTTTGAATCTCAAGGTCTAGATAGAGATAATTATATGGCCCAAATAGAAAAATTATCTTATCTTGCATATGAGGATCAATGCTCACCTGCAAATCCTAGAGTACCAATGGTAGAGGATATGCAAAAGATTTTAAGAGATGCGTATGACACTAAAGAATTTTTAGATTAGGAGATTATAATGCTTACACCAAAACAAAAAGCATATTTGAAATCACTTGCTCAAAAAGAAAAGGCAGTATTTCAAATTGGAAAAGAAGGATTAAGCGACAATTTATTAACTGATGTATTAAATTATTTAAATAAGCACGAGCTTATTAAAATATCTATCTTGCAAAATTCATTTGTAGAGGAAGAGGATTGTATTGAATTCTTCGGAGATGCAGGTATTGAATTTGTAGAGCATAAAGGTAGAACAATAGTTTTATACATGCATTCAGACAATGCTAAAAATCCAATTGAATTACCAAAAAAGAAGTAGAAAAACAACAATGAAGTCCAGTTTAATAACTGGGCTTTATTTTTTCAATCAATATTTGTGTTTTATTATATCATTTGATATAATATAATTAGTTTTTATAGGGTGTGATTTATATGAAAAGAATGATTTTAATTGATGGTAATTCATTGATGTATAGAGCTTACTATGGAATGGCAGCTGGTGGAGCACCTGTAGCTAATTCAAAGGGACTTTATACTAATGCAATTTATGCATTCGCAAGAATGATTAACCATGTAATTAAACAAAGAGCATACGACAATATCTTAGTTGCTTTTGATGCTGGAAAAAAGACATTAAGACATGAGTGGATGACAGATTACAAGGCTGGTCGTGCACCTATGCCTGATGAATTTAGAATGCAAATAGCTTATATTAAGCAATTCTTAGACATTATGAGAATTAAGCAATATGAACAAGAATTATATGAGGCTGATGATATAATCGGTACTATGTCAAAGAAGGCTGAGGATTTAGGCTATTTAGTTGATATTTATTCATCTGATAAGGATTTATTACAATTAGTTAGTGAAAAAACTACAGTTCACTTGAATAAAAAAGGAATGACAGAATTAGAAGATTTCACACCTGAATTATTCTATGATAGATATCAAATAAAATATGACCAATTCATTGATTTAAAGGCAATGATGGGTGATAAATCAGATAATTTACCTGGTATACCTGGAGTTGGCGAAAAGAAGGCTGTAGGCTTGTTACAGCAATATGGAACACTAGATAATATCATCTTACATAAGGATGAAATAAAGGGTGCACTTGGAAAGAATGTACAAGAGAATTATGAATCAGCTAAGCTATGCCAAAAGATGGCAACAATCATTCGTGATTTTGATATAAAAATAACAATTGAAGACACAGTTAAGCAAGAGCCTGATAAAGAAAAGCTAGTTGCATTCTATAAAGAATTAGAATTCAAATCATTATTAAAGGATATTGAAATAGAAGCACCAAAGGTAATTGAAACTAGTAGTTATAAAGTTATTGGAAGCCCATTCGAATTAGATGATATTTTATTACCTAATTCAGCATTAATATTTGAAACATTTGAATATAATTATCATAGATGTCCTATATTAGCAATTGGTATTAAAAATGGAAAGGGAACATTTATTATTCCACCTAATATGATGTTTAATAATATGGCTTTAATGTTATATTTATCAGATTCAAATATAAACAAAACAGTTTATGATTATAAAAGAGCATATGTTTTATGTAAAAGATTAGGCATTGAATTATCTGGTGTTGATTTTGATTTATTATTAGCAACATATATTTTAAATTCAACTGGTAATCAGGAAGAATTTAAATATATTGCATCTTATTATGATTATGATGATGTATATTTAGATGAAGAAATATACAATAAAGGTGCTAAAAAACAAATACCAGAAGAAAAGATATTATATGCCCATATTGCTAAAAAGGCTGAAGCTTTATTTGCATTAAAAGATAAATCTATTAATTTATTAAAAGAAAAGAATCAATATAAATTATTAACTGATATTGAAATACCATTATCTAAGGTTTTAGGTAAAATGGAATTCAATGGTATCAAAGTTGATTTAGATGAATTAAATAGACAAAAAGAAGAATTAGAAAAATCAATTAGTGAATTAGAAAAGAAGATTTATAATTATGCTAATAGAGAATTTAATATATCTTCACCTAAACAATTAGGTACAGTTCTATTTGAAGAATTAAATATTCCATATCCAAAGAAAAAAGGGAATAGCTATTCGACTGATATTGACGTTTTAAACGCAATAAAGGATTACAATCCTATTGTTGAATTAATAATCGATTATAGAGCTAAAACAAAGCTTTATTCAACATATGTAATTGGTATAAAGGATGCAATCTATCCAGATGGAAAGGTTCATACTATTTTCCAACAAGCATTAACTGCCACAGGAAGATTATCAAGTATTGATCCTAATTTACAAAATATACCAATTAGAACACCAGAGGGACATATGATTAGAAAGATGTTTGTCCCTGAAAATAGTAATAATAGTATGTATTCAGCCGATTATTCTCAAATTGAGCTAAGAGTATTAGCTCATATGGCTGATGTTAAAAAGCTAAAGGAAGCATTTATTGCAGGAGAGGATATTCATACTAAAACTGCGAAAGAGATATTTAAAAAGACTGAAATAACACCAACTGATAGAAGACATGCTAAGGCTGTAAATTTCGGTATAGTATACGGTATTTCAGCATTTGGCTTAGCTCAAGATATTGGAATATCAAATTATGAAGCATCTGAATTTATAAAGAAATATTTTGAGGTTTATCCTGAAATTCAAACATTTATGGATAAAACAATTGAATTCTGTAAGGAAAATGGATATGTAAATACATTAGAAAACAGAATTAGATATATACCTGAAATCAATTCAAAAATATATATGCAACGTGAATTTGCCAAAAGAGTTGCGATGAATACACCTATTCAGGGTAGTGCGGCAGACATTATAAAAATCGCAATGATTTTAGTTGATGCTGAAATTGAAAAGCAACATCTTAAGAGTAAGATGATTGTACAGGTTCACGATGAATTAGTGTTTGAGGTTGAAAAGGGCGAAGAGGATATTTTACAACAAATAGTTCGTGATAAGATGCAAAATGCATATAAGATGAATGTACCACTTGTTGTAGATGATTCATTTGGCAAAAACTGGTATGAGGTGAAATAATGGATTCAATTTTATGTAGAAGAAGCGTTAGAATATTTGATTTAGAAAAGAAATTAGAATTTAACGAATTAAAGGAATTATGTAAATATGCAGAGGCTGCACCTTCTGCAAAAAATCAAAGAAGTAGAGAATATATTATTGTTGATGATAAAGAAATCATCGAACAACTATCTCTAGTTGCTAGAGGCACAATGCTTTTATCTGAATGTAATTCATTAATTGTAGTTGTAGGTAAAAACCCTAACACACTTGAAAGAAAAGAAATGCAACCTCAGGATTTAGCTGCTGCAACAGAAAATATTTTATTAGCTGCAACAGATAGAGGAATCGGCTCTTGCTGGTGTGGAATCTATCCAATGGCTGATAGAATGCTAAAGGCTAAGGAAATATTAAAAATTGAAGATGGAAAATTCATCTTTTCAATTGTAGCTTTAGGATACCCAGTTAATGAAGAATCATTCTATGACAAAGAAAAATTTAGTGATGATTTAGTATATCATAATAGAGGTTAATATGCCTGAGTTACCTGAAGTAGAAACAGTAAGAAGAGTCTTAAAAAAAGATTTAATAGGACTAGAAATAAAAAACATCGATATTAAATATGATGGAATAATTGAAGATGATATTAATTATTTCAAAAAGAATATTATCAATAAGAGAATAGAAGATATTTTAAGAAGAGGGAAATATTTAATCTTTAAATTAAATGAAGGATATATGATTTCTCATTTACGAATGGAAGGTAAATATTTCTATTTGGAAAATAATTCTTATTCTAATAAGCACGTTCATGTAATATTTGAATTATCTAATGGTTATTCATTATATTATCAGGATGTTAGAAAATTTGGCAAAATGGTATATAAAACAAATGATGAATTATATACGACACATCCATTATCTGATATAGGCTATGACCCTATTTTAGATGAACCTGACTATGATTTAATAGAGAAAAAATTAAAATCCAGAAAGACTCCTATTAAAACTGCGTTATTAGATCAATCAATAATCGCAGGATTAGGAAACATTTATGTAGATGAGGTATTGTTTGATTCTAAAATAAACCCTGAAAGAATTGCTAATACAATAAAACCCAATGAATTAAAAAATATAATTCAAAGCGCAAAGGAAATTTTAGCTAAAGCAATTGAAAATAAGGGCACAACAATTAGAAGCTACACATCTAGTCTAGGTGTAGAAGGAAATTATCAAAATTTTTTGAAAGTACATACAAAAAATGATTGTCCTCATTGCAAAAAGACATTAGTTCGTGTTAAAATAAATGGAAGGACGACATATTTTTGTAAAAATTGCCAGAGGTGAGTAGTAGTGAAAATGGTTATTGGCATAACAGGTGGTATAGCAAGTGGTAAAAGCAATGTTTGTAGCGTTGTTAAGGAGCTTGGCTATCCTATTATAAGCTGCGATGAGATAACAAAGCAGGATTATCAAATTGGCGGTAAAATTTATAATGTTGTTCTTGAAAGATTTGGAAATGAATACTTAAAGGATGATAATACTATTGATAGAAAAAAATTAGGAAAGCTAATTTTTAATAACAAAAGTGCTAAAATGCTATTAGATTCAATTACTCATCCAATTATTAAAGAAGAATTATTAAAAGAAATTGAAAAATATGATGATGGATTAATATTTGTTGAAATACCATTATTGTATGAAGCAAAATTTGATTCAATTTGTGATAAAGTAATTTGTGTATTCCTATCTCAAAAATATCAGGTTGAAAGATTGATGGAAAGAGAAGGAATAGACGAAGATTTTGCTCTAGCAAAAATTCATTCTCAAATGGATTTATATATGAAAAAATCATTAGCTGATTATGTCATCAACAGCAAGGGAAACTTTGATGAAACACGTCAGCAGGTGATTGATGTAATAAATAATATAAAAGGAGTGTAGTTTTATGACAGTAGTAGAAACAGGAGAAAACCAGAAAAAATTAGTTTTACAAACACATTATTACAAGGCATCTTATGATGAAATCAAGAATTTATATTTATCAATTCTTGATGAAGAAAATCATAATGTTGTATCTGTAAATGATGATTATACTGAAATCTATTCAGAAATTCCTCATATGGAAGTAATTGCAAAAATCATTATGCAAGATCCAAAGGAAACTTCAATTGATTTCTATATCAATTCTGACTTTATGGTTGGAGCAAAAGGAAAAGCTGAAAAATTCATTGAAAGAGTATTAGCTAAGATTGAAGCTAAATACGAATTTAAAGGAGTTTCTTTACACAAAGAAATAAGCGCTTAAGACTATGAAATCATTAGACAGAAAATCAAAATTCAATATCTATTCAGGATTCACACTGTCTAATGATGATGTATCAGTCATTTCCCTACTATATACACCTTTAATTGGCAGTGACGCCTCAATGCTATATTTTTCATTATGTTCTTTTTTAGAGCGCAATAATTTGAAAAGTGAAGCAATCATTCATGAGGATTTCTTTGAAATTTATTCGTTAAATGAGAAGAAGTTCTTAGAATCTAGATATAAGCTTGAGGGAATAGGTTTATTAATAAGCTATTATAATAAAGATAACAATTCTTATATATATGCTTTATGTCCACCACTAACTGCTAAGAATTTTATTAAGGATGTAACGTTAGGTTTATATTTGTTTTCTAAAATAAGAAAAGAAACATTTGATTTTATATGTAATCATTTCAAAATTGAAAAGATTGAAAAAACATCTTATGATGATATAACAAAATCATTTGATGAGGTATATGAATCAAGGGTATCTAATGACGAAACATTTGAAAAATTCCAATATATATTAGGCAAGAAGCCTAATGCAGGCATAAAAATCAAAGACACAAGCTTTGATTTTTCGTTCTTTATTAAAGAGATTAATCAAGATTTTTTAGAAACTGGTGTAACTAAAAATTTTGAAAATCAAATTAAAAATATCGCATTTGTTTATGGCTTCAATGAAACAGATATGATTTCACTTTATAATGACTCTATAAACAAAAGTGAATTATATGACTATAGACTATTAAAGAAGAAGGCTAATATTTTATTTAATTATAAGAGAAATATGAAAGGCCCTATTCTTATGGCTAAGGATTCTGATACAGGAACAGATGATGATTTAGTAACATATCTAGAGACTACTTCACCAGAAGATTTCTTAGAATCACTTGTTCCTAATTATCCTTCATCATATTTAGATACAATTCTTGATATTTATCAGAATATCGCACTACCTCGTGGTGTTTTAAATTGTATGATTATTAAGGTTGTAAAGGATAAATCTGGTGAATTACCAAAGGTTAATTATTTTAAGAAGGTTTCTGAATCTTGGATTAAGGATAGTATATTCACTACTAGGGATGCGATGAAATATATTACTACAGCAAAGATTGATGATGATAATACTAAGACAATAGTAGATGATAACGGAGGCTTTGAGGAACTATAATGAGTATAATAGATTTAAAATCCAACGTTAATCAAAATGAAATTAAAGATTTTGTTAAAGAAATTCAAAAAGAATTTCCTGAATATAAAATTGATGAAAATAATGTAATTGATTTTTCATTATTACTTGAATCTAATTTAAAATGTAAAAGCTGTAAAGGCTTAGATAGATGTCTTAATGAAAAAGAAGGATATAAGCTAATATTCGAGGATGATTCATTTAAATATTCACCATGTAAATATATGGCTGAAAAGAATAAACAAAATAAAAACAAGAATCTAATTAAAACATTATATTTGCCTACTAAAATATTAGAGGCTAAAATTGAAGATTATGATGTAAATACTGAAAGTAGAAAAAAGATTTTTGCAAAAATAAATGAATTTATATCTAAAACAAGAAATAATGAATATGCTAAAGGCTTATATTTATATGGTACATTTTCTATAGGAAAAACATATACATTAGCTTGTATTGCAAATGAATTAGCTAGAAATAATATTGAATCATTATTAATTTATTTCCCTGATTTGGTTACTGATTTAAAAAATGCAATTAATGATAATAATAGATATGAATCATTAATTAATATGCTTAAATCAATACCAGTATTAATGCTTGATGATTTGGGTAGTGAAAATATGACACCATGGGTTAGAGATGAAATATTAGGACCTGTAATCAATTATAGATTATTAGAAAATAAGCCTTTGTTTATTTCATCAAATATTAAGCCTACAGATCTAAAAGCACATCTTGCTATTGATAAGGCAGCAGGTTCAATTTTAAAGGCTGAAAGAATTTCATCTAGAATGAATTCTTTAATGAATAGTGTTAATATGGACGATTCAAATAAATATCAAAGATAATAACCAGGTTAGTTAGCCTGGTTTTATTATGTTGGTCGAATGACCCACATGAAAACCGCCTGCTATGCAGGTGAGAATCGAAAAGCGGTAGCGTTGCATAAAATAAAAAC
>OCVV010766128.1_pt1 | contig 10326 bp, 14 predicted proteins | sample 1539721 | NCBI WGS metagenome assembly OCVV01 (sample SAMN02144230, study PRJEB22623) | gut metagenome | biome: sheep rumen | host: Ovis aries | place: New Zealand
TTTTATCCATAGACATAGTTACTACGAATGAAGATATGAAAGCAAAAATAATGTCAACCTTGAAGGAAAATGGTATATCCAAGTATAAGATAAAAAAAGATTATAATTATATCCAAAATTTAAAAAAAATTATTCTTGAAAAGTATAGTGATGAAATTGAATGGTTAGAGATAGAAGAAAAGGGAACAAAATATATTTTAAAATTTGAACCTAGAATAATTAAAAAAAATGATAATGATGAAGGGCCTAGACATGTAATTGCTAAAAAAAATGCTATCATCAAAAGTATTTATTCTTCATCAGGCCAAATATTAAAACCTAAAGATTCTTACGTAAAAAAAGGTGAAATTATTGTTAGTGGAGATATATATTCTAATGATGAGTTAAAAAAAAGTATAAGAGCTGATGCTACTATATATGGTGAAGTGTGGTATGTTATAAGGGTTACATATCCATTTAATTATTATGAACAATCAAAAACAGGAAGAGTAAAAAATGTGTTTAGTGTAAAAATATTTAATAATTGCATAGATTTGTTTAATTTTAATCCATTTAATGATAAAATAGTAAGTGAGAGAATATTATTGAAGAGTAATATATTTCCAATAAAACTTGTAAAGCAGTTTCAAGAAGAGGTAGTTACAATTACTGGTATGAATGTAGTTGAAGAATTAGAAATAAAAGCTTTAGAACTTGCTTACAACAAAATTGAAAAAAATTTATCTAAAGGTGAATATATTTTTAATCATAAAGTATTAGATAGAAAAATAATTGATAAAGGTATAGAAATGACGATATTTTTCAGTGTTTGCGAAAATATAAGTGATTATTATTATATAAGAGATACGAAAGAAGTGGAATGAATGAAAAATGCTATGCTAAATATTTTTAGTGAGATATGGCCGATGATATTTATTTGTTGTGTTATATTGATTGTTTTAAGAATTTCTTATTTGATAAAGAATAGGAAAAAGTTTGTTTTCTATAAAGAAGTATTTATGCTCATATTTATTATTTATATGATGTGTTTGTTTTATGTAGTTACAGTTCAAGATATTGATACGTCTGCTTCTGATGGATTCAATATTATACCTTTTAAAGAAATGTTTAGATATAAAATAGGTAGTACTTTATTCATAAAAAATGTTTTAGGAAATTTAATAATGTTTGTGCCTTTTGGATTTTTTACAGCTTATATTTTGAGAGAAATAAAATTTAGATGGGTGTTATTTATAACTATAATTGTATCTGTTACAATTGAATTAACACAAACTCAAATAGGAAGAATATTTGATATAGATGATGTTATATTAAACATAATCGGTGGTACAATAGGATATTATATTTTTTCTTTTTTTTACCATTTCTGTAGAAAGTAAACATTATTGTTTGCTTTTTTTATATAAAAAAGATATAATTATATTGGCTTAGGGGTAATATTATGAATGAAGTAGAATTAATAAAGAATGTAGATGAAGAAATAGAGGAACTACAGGAAGTACATCAATTTATTGAATTTGCATTAAAATATTTAAAATTAGAAAATGTAGAATTTAATGTAATAATAATAGATAATGAAGAAATACATAAGATTAATAAGACATATAGAGGTATTGATAGACCTACAGATGTTATATCATTTGCACTTGAAGATGATGATACTTTTATAAAAACTGATAGAAGAATTTTAGGAGATATTTATATATCAATTGATAAAGCAAAAGAACAGGCAGAAGAATATGGACATAAATTATTACGTGAACTATGCTTTTTAACAATCCATGGAATTTTGCATCTTTTAGGTTACGATCACATGGAACCATCCGATGAAAAAGTTATGTTTGAATTACAGGAAAGGATTTTAAGTGAGTATGGAATTAAAAGATAATGTTGTTAGAAATAAGGTAGATGATTTAAATAAATCATTTAAAAAGAAAAAAAGAGATTTTAAATTAACAAGTTTGATTAATGTTATAAAATATTCATTTCAAGGATATGCTCATTTTTATAAATATGAAAGAAGTGCTATACTTCATTTAATTGTTGCTATTGTAATTATTTTGGGTAGTTTAACTTTAAATATGACTGCAATTGAATGGTTGTTTATGATATTTATTTTGTTAACAATGCTTGCTATTGAATTAATTAATACTTCCATAGAAGCAATATGTGATTTAGTATCGCCTGAATATAATAAACTAATTAAGGTAGCTAAAGATACAGCTAGTGCTGCGACATGTTCAATATCAATAGCGTTAGTAATAGCTATATTTATAATATATGTGCCAAAAATAATATCTATTTTGGGCTTATAGGAGGATAGTATGTTTGAAAAATTAAAAGCATTACATGAAAATTCATATGCAAAATATTCTAACTTTCCAGTATCAGCTATAATAGTAACAAAAGATGGAAAAGAATATAATGGTGTAAATGTTGAAAATTGTGCTTATCCATCTGGATTATGTGCTGAGCGTTCTGCGATAGTTGGAGCGATTTCGAACGGGGTAAAAAAAGGTGATTTTAAGGAATTAAATTTACTTACATCTAGTTCAAAAGTTGGGACTCCTTGCATGGCATGTAGACAAGTTATATTGGAATTATTTGATAAAGATGCAATTGTTAGATGTTTTGCAATGACTGGAGAATATGTAGAATATACTGTTGCTGAATTATGTCCTTATGCATTTGATGAAGATGATTTAAATAAAATATAAGAAATTATATTTTTTTTATGGTATACTAATATAAATTAATTAAAAAGGAGAAAAAAGTGAAAAGTGGATTTGTAGGAATAATAGGTAGGCCAAATGTTGGAAAAAGTACCTTAATAAATAGTATAGTAGGTAGTAAAGTAGCAATTACAACTGCTAAGGCTCAGACAACAAGAAATATCATTCAAGGGATATATAATGATGATGATACACAAATAGTATTTGTTGATACACCTGGAATACATAAACCAAGTACTAAATTAGGTCAAACATTAAATAAGCAAGCATATTATAGTATGGAAGATACTGATATAATACTTTTTTTAGTTGATATTACAGAAGATTTAGGTAAGGGTGATATGTTTGTTATAGATAAACTAAAAACAGTAGACAAACCCGTAATTCTTGTTATAAATAAGGTGGATAGAGTCTCTAAAGAAAAAATATTTGAAAAAATTATTGAGTATAAAGATTTATATGATTTTAAAGATATTGTACCTCTATCTGCTTTAAAAAATGATAATGTAAAAGAGCTTATAAAGGTAGTCAAAGAGTATTTACCAGATGAAGTACAATATTATGGAAAAGATGATGTAACTAATAAATCATTAGAATTTTTAATGGCAGAAATAGTAAGAGAAAAAGTAATGAATTTAACTGAACAAGAAGTACCACATTCAATAACTTGCCAAACACAAGCTGTTGAGGTTGGAAAAACAAGTTATACAATATATATTGATATAATTGTTGATAGAGATTCATTAAAGAAAATTATTATTGGTAAACAAGGTAATATGATTAAAGAAATTGGCATTAGGGCTAGAAAAGATTTGGAACAACTTATTAACAAAAATGTATATTTAGAATTAAGAGTTAAAACTGTTAAGGATTGGAGAGATAAAGAAAAATATCTAAATGAGTACGGTTTTAATGATTTTGAGGAATAAATTAACAAAAATGTGAACAAAATATAATAGGTGATAAAAATGAAAGACTTATTATGGGATTTATTTGTTCATACAGGAAAAATAGAGTATTATATTAAATATAAGGAATATATTAAAAATAATATTGGAGGATAGCATTTATGAAAGTTGAAGCCGGAAAAAAATATATGCATTTTAAAGGAATGATAGTAGAGGTTATAGCAATTGCTAAACATTCTGAAACATTAGAAAATATGGTTGTATATACTCATGATAATGAGGTATGGGTTAGACCATATGATTTATTTGTTTCAAAAGTTGATAAAGAAAAGTATCCAAATGTTTTGCAAGAATATCGATTTGAAGAAGTGAAATAAATGATTGAAGATTTAGTAGGTATAGTAGTTAGTGAACATAATTATGGAGAAAAAAGTAAGATAATAAATATTTTGACACGTGAAAAGGGAATAATTGGTGTAATGGTAAAGGGTGGAAGATCATTAAAAAGCCCACTTAGAAGTGTAACTAGTAAGTTAACATATGGAACTTTTAATTTAATATATAAAAAAGATAAATTATCTAAGTTAAATGAGGTAAGCATAATAGATAATTTTACAAACATAAAGAAAAATATTGAACTTATAAGTTATGCTAGTTATATAGTTGATCTTACTTATCAGGTTATAAAGCATAAAATAGATTCTAATGTGTTTGATACTATGGTTGCTGGATTATTAAAAATAAATGAAGGATATTCAAAGGAAGTTATAACAAACATATTAGAATTAAAATATTTAGATAGTCTTGGTGTACTACCAATTCTAGATTATTGTGTTGAATGTGGTTCTAGGGATAATATAGTTACTCTATCAAGTGATAAAGGCGGATATTTATGTAGTAATTGTAGGACTAATGAACCGATCCTATCAACAAAAACTATAAAATTAATAAGAATGTATTATTATGTAGATATAAATAAAATAAATAATATAGATGTAAATAGTAAAATTTCCGAAGAAATAAACGAATTTTTAGATAATTATTATGAAAGATATACTGGATTATTTCTTAAATCAAAAGAATTTTTAAAAAATTTAAAAGAATTATGATTGACAATAGTATAATTTTGTATTACAATTTACTTATCAATGTGATGACGGGCTTGGAAACCTCGAGCAATATATTTAGAGTGATTCTTCTAGAATAAATAGGGTGGAACCGCGGATTTAATAATTCGTCCCTAAATATTTTAGAAGTTTTTTTGTTGTAAGCATGTAATTAAGGAGGAAAAATTATGGAAAATGTTACAATGGAGAAGATAGTTAATATATGTAAACAATATGGATTCATATTTCAGGGAAGTGAAATATATGATGGATTAGCTAATACTTGGGATTATGGACCATTAGGTGCAAGGGTAAAAAATAGTGTTAAAGATGCATGGAGAAAGAGATTTATTCAAGAAAATGATAACTCATTTGAATTAGACGCTGCTATACTTATGCATCCAAGAGTTTGGGAGGCGTCAGGACATGTTGGTGGCTTTTCAGATCCGTTAGTAGATTGCAAAGAATGTAAGACAAGACATAGAGCTGATCATTTGATAGAGGAATTTACTTCAGATGTTATTCCAGATACAATGACTGATGAAGAAATGATTAATTATATTAGAAAAAATAATATTCCATGTCCAAAATGTGGTAAATCAAATTATACTGATATACGTGAGTTTAATTTAATGTTTGAAACTCATAGAGGAGTAATAAAAGATGATAAAAATATAGTATATCTTAGACCTGAAAATGCACAAGGAGAATATGTAAACTTTTTAAATGTTCAAAGAACAATGCGTGCTAAGGTACCATTTGGAATAGGACAAATAGGTAAGGCATTTAGAAATGAAATTACTCCTGGTAACTTTACTTTTAGAACGATTGAATTTGAACAAATGGAGCATCAACTTTTCTGTAAGCCAGGAACAGATATGGAAATATATGAACATTATAAAAATTATGCAAAAAAATTCTTTATAGATTTAGGATTACCAGAAGAAAAATTAAGATTCCATGATCATGATAAATTAGTTTTTTATGCATCAGCTGCGTGTGACATAGAATATAAGTATCCTTTTGGTTTTGGAGAATTAAATGGTACTCATGCAAGAACAGATTATGATTTGTCACAGCACCAAAAGTTTTCAGGTAAATCACAAGAATATTTGGATCCTGAAACTAACGAAAAATATATACCATATGTTGTTGAGTCAACAGTTGGTTGTGATAGATTAGTTCTTGCATTATTATGTGAAGCATATGAGGAGCAAACTTTACCAGATGGTTCTATAAGAGAAGTAATGCATTTAAATCCATATATTGCACCATATAAAGTTGCTGTATTACCATTGGTAAAAAAATTTCATTCAGAGAAGGCAAAAGAAGTATATAGAGAATTATCAAAATATTTTATGTGTGCATATGATGAAACAGGTAATATTGGAAAAAGGTATAGAAGAGAAGATGTTATTGGAACCCCATATTGCATAACAATAGACGATACAACATTAAATGAAAATACAGTTACAGTTCGTGATAGAGATACAATGGAGCAAATAACTATATCATTAGATGATTTAACTAGTTTTATAAGTAAAAAAATAGAATTTTAAAAGGTGATTTATGAAATCACCTTTTTTATAGCATATAATAGTTTGAATCATTATACTTGTTAGTGTAGTTTGTTGATGATGATTTGCTTTCTAATTTAGATACTCTATTTTCTAAACTATTAATTTGTTGTTGAATATTATTCATTTGACTCTCAACATTATTGTATGTATTTGTATATGTTTGCGCATATGATTGATAAGATGGTGAAAATGGTTGTGGTTGCATCATTGGTCCAGGCATTCCCATCATTGGAACAGCTTGACTAAAAGTAGGGTACATAGCCCCACCACAATTACGACTTTTTTTCATAAAACCTCCTAGTCTAATTAATTATATGTTATTTATTAATTTTGTTTACCAACTTGTACTTTAGTTGCAGATAAAGTTTTCTTTATGATATAATTGTTCAAGGTGAAAATGTTATGAGATTAAGAAATGTAAAAGGTGCTTTAGAACATATAGAATCTTCAAAATATGTAATTCAAGATTGGAAGAATTATACTGGAAAATTTAATTCTATATTCAATAATAATAATCCTTTATGTATAGAAATAGGTACTGGAAAAGGTAAATTTATATATGAATTGGCTCAAAAAAATCCAATGATAAATTATATTGGTATAGAAAAGTATGATAGTGTACTTGTTCGTGCACTTGAAAAACAAGAAGCATATGAATTACCAAATTTAAGATTTATTAAAATGGATGCTACTGAAATAGAAGGCGTTTTTTCTAATGAGGTATCAACTTTATACCTTAATTTTTCAGATCCATGGCCGAAGGCTCGACATGAGGATAGAAGATTAACTAGTGAAAGATTTTTAAAAAGATATGAGGGAATGTTTAAAAATGAAAATCATATTCAATTTAAAACTGATAATAGGCATTTATTTGAGTTTTCTATTATATCATTTACTAATTATGGTTATAAAATAAATGAACTATCATTAGATTTATATAATGATGATATAGATGATAATGTGGCTACGGAATATGAATTAAAGTTTCATGAAAAAGGCTTCCCAATATATAAAATAGATGTAACTAAATAAAAAAATATATATAATTATACATTAATAGCAAAAATAATAGAAATAATTTCTTTTTTTTGATATAATGTGATTGTGAGGTAGATATGAAGAAGATAGCATTATGTATTCTAGTAATTTTGCTACTCACTGGTTGTACAGTTGTTAGAATAAATACTGATAGTATAGATACAATTGTAGATGTTGTTTTATCTAAAGATAATAATTTGTATAATAGGGTTGGAAGAGGATATAAATACTATATTCCTAGAGGGGTTACCTATATAGACACAGATGAAACTAATGAAAAATTGTATTCTAAAGGAAATTATTATTATCTTTATGTTGATGTAATTAGTTACTATCAAAAGATTCCAACTGAATACAAAGAAAACAGTGATGCCTTTTATTCTAGAAAATTAAGTAAGGATGATGGATTTAAATCTGATGGATACTTAGAAATTATAAAAAAGGATGATTTATATTATATTACATTTGTATATAATTATGCAGTTATAGAATCCGTTGTATCAGAAGAAGATTTAAATGATGCTGTTTTAAATTCTGTGTATATACTATCAACAATTCAGTTTAATCCGGATGTTATTGAATTAATGATTGATTCTGAAAGATTAAATAATCGTGAAGAAAAATATGAATTATTTAAAAATAAAAAAGCCGAAGATAGTTCTGAATTACGTGTGTATGAATAATAATAAAAGGAATGGGTGAAATTATGGGATTATTGGATAAAGTAAAAAATTTATTTACAGAGCCTGAAGAACCAGAAGATGAAATTAAAGTTGAACAAATTAAAAGGGAGATTCCTAAGACTGTTGTAGAACCAAAAATTGTTGAACCTGTAAAAGAAAGACAAGTTGAAAATATTGAAAATACTTTTGTTGATGATACAAAATCAGAAGAGCAACAATTAACAAGAGAAAAAGTTAAAACTCCTATTTTCTTTACAGAGAAGGATTTTGCTGATTTAGAACCAGAAAAACCAAAAAAAATTGAAAAGAAAAAAGAAGTTGAACCTAAAATTCAAAAAAGAGAAGAAAAAAAACAACCATATAGTGGAAGTTATACAAGCACATCTATTTTAACAAAAGAAAAACCAACTTTTAAGCCAACTCCAATTATATCTCCTATATATGGAATTTTGGATAAAAACTATACTAAAGATGATATAGTTGAGAGAAAAGATAACAAGGAACGTAAAGTAAATGAAGTAGTTTCTGATAAATTAGATGAAGTTAGAAATAAAGCTTATGGTAATTTAGAAAATGATTTGGAAGAGACTTTATATAGTGATGAAATTAAACCAAAACATTCTATGAAAAGAAAAAAAATAGAAGAAGAAATTGATTTGTTTGATGAACTTGAAAAAGAAGAAAATAATAAAGTTAATTTAGCTGATACAGCAGAACTTGCTAAAACAGTTACAGAGCAAGAAGAAAATATTCGACAATTAGAAGAAGTAACAATGGATTTAACTAAAGAGTTAGATAATTTATTATTGAAGAGAGAATCATATAATCAAAAAAAAGAAAAGATAGAAAAAAAAGCATCAACAGATGACGAACTAACAGAAAATGAATTATTTAATTTGATTGATTCAATGTATGAAGAGGGAAAGGAGTAGTCTATGATTGATGTAGAAGTGCTATTACCAGCTTTATTATATTTAGCATTAATTGTATTAGTGGTATTTTTAATAACATTTGTCATAAGATTAATTAAGACATTAAATAAGGTTGATAGTATTTTAGATGATGTTAACAAAAAATTATCTAAAATGGATGGAGTATTTGAACTAATTGATCATACTACAGATTATGCTGCTAATATTAGCGATAAGATAATTGGAGCAATAAGTAATTTTGTGAGCTCAATTTTAAGGAGAAAGAAGGAAAAATAAATGGGTAAAAGAAGTGGATTAGGAAAGTTTATTGCTGGTGCTTGTATAGGCGCAGGATTAGGTATTTTATTTGCACCTAAAAAAGGTAGTGAGACTAGAGCAGAGCTAAAAGAAAAATGTTCTGAATTAATAGATAAAGCAAAAAATTTAAGAGCAAGTGATGTAAAAATATATATTGAAGATAAGATTGCTGATATAAAACAATCTCTTGAAGATTTAGATAAAGAAAAAGTTTTATCATTTGCAAAAGAAAAAGCCTCTGCAGTAAATAAAAAAGCAGAAGAACTTGTACAATATGTAATTGAAAAAGGTACTCCAGTTATGGAAAAAACTGCTACAGCAATTAAAGAAAAAACATCTACAATTACAAAAGATGTTATCAAAAAATTAGAAAAAGAAGAAAAAACTCAAGAAGTTGCTAATGCTGAAGTTAATTCTGAAGAGTAATCTTCTTTTTTATTAGTTTATGAAGAAGTATTGGTTTATTTTTTTAGTTATTTTTATTGCTGTAACAGGTTGTAATAAATCAGAAAATGTTTCAAAACAAGATAATTCTTATTCTGTACAATTTAATGATGCATATTACAATATATATTTTCCATATAAAAAGGGGGTTGGCAATAATTATATACTAAATAGTAATGTAGTAGATTTTGATGTTGAATCTATTGAGAAAAATTTGATTCAAATTTCTACAAGTACATTTTCAGTAGATAAATATTTATATCAAGAAGGACAATATTTAGAAAAAAAAGAGTTAGTAGAATTATTAAGTGACGAAAATTTAAATAAAATTGAAAAGAGAACGATAAATGGTAAAACAATTAAACCAAAGGTAGTTGCTGGCATTTTTGAAAAAAATTTTTTAAATAAAAATGGAGATTTAAAGGGTATATCTATTGGAATTGTTTTGAATAAGTATCAAGCATATGATTCAAATAATAACTATGTAACTATGGAAGAAGATGACGTGCTAGAAATTGGCAAAGACGCAGGAAAACAACTTATTGAATATTTACGTAAAAATAAAAAAATTAATAATGTACCAATTTTAGTAGCTTTATATTTAGA
>OCVV010853763.1_pt1 | contig 10323 bp, 11 predicted proteins | sample 1539721 | NCBI WGS metagenome assembly OCVV01 (sample SAMN02144230, study PRJEB22623) | gut metagenome | biome: sheep rumen | host: Ovis aries | place: New Zealand
ATTTTCCACCGCATTTTGGACAACCTTGACCTCTTAAATGCGATTCTGGTGTTTGAACAAATTCATAAGGTTTATCATGATTTAAACAAATTATAATAACTTTAGTACGAGCATTTTTATAGTCAACTTTAGAATAATCATATTTATTTCCATGTATAATTTTCGATTGTTGTATAAATTCTTCTAATGATAATTTAGGAGGAATTTTCCCTTTTTCAACTGCACAAAAAGGACAGTTATGACCGCTTAAATGTTTAATAGGTACTTGCCAAAAATAATAATTATGCTTTTTGCATTTTATATAAACTTTAGTTTCACAATTTATATATTCTACTTGTGAATAATCATATTTATCACCATGAACATGTAATGCTTTCCAAATAAAAGTTTTAGTTTTCTTATCTTTGTACCAATATTTCAAATTAATAATTGTCAAAAATTCCTTTTCTCTGCACATCATTCGATAATTTTCAATTTTTCTAAGAAAATCATCTGCGAATCTAAAATTTCCAATGATTTCTTTCTTTTCAGAAACATCATTAATTCCTACGCATTCTTCACAATTACAATTTTCTTGATTTTCAACTTTTGTCTTATCATAAGACATCACACGATTTAATAAATTCATCACAATCCTCTCAAATATTTTAAGTTTTGGTTATTGGACGTAACCTCGAATTAAATAGTTAATTCTTAAATAAGATAGTTAAAATAAAAAGAGAGGTGTATTTGTGGTCAAACGGATTGTGTATTTGACCAACTCAAGCGTCCAACTTGAATTACACCTCTCAAATAATTATAAATTAAAATAGTTAATTGTTACAAGCATATTCAACCACTGAATCATCTCCGTAGTCTACGCTATGGAACTCGGATTGACTTCGATAATCTTCGTTAAGATATGTCTGAATAGATTTCAACTTTCCCAAAAAATCTTGTTCCATGCTACCACCACAAGGACAAACTATTACTTTAGGTGCTGAACCCATAGGATATTCAAGTTCTTTTTTAGTTCCACATTTCTTACACAGATATTTATATGTCATACTTTCAACTCCTCCAACTCTTTAATTCTTGTACTCTTATCTTTCTCTAGTGTTGGAATTAATTCAAAACATTTTTTACCGCTAATACGCAAGAAACTCTTTTCAGAATTAATAACAATATGATAATGTTTATTAAATTGATTTTTCACTTTAATTACACAACCATCTAACTCATTTTTCTTGTTATAGAAATTAATTGCCTTGCAAACACCCTTAAATGAGCGAACTTTCTTGTCATTATAAGTTACAGTCTTTACATCAGAGTAGGAATTGCAGTTTTCACATTCAAACTTGATTTTATTCCCATTGGGAAAAATAAATTCATTGTTCGTTACAGATAAAGACAATTTTAATTCTCCTTTTAATTTACAATCTTTTTCACTTTCTTCACAACCGTAGGTGTTGTTTCAACATTAGGTTGAACAGAACTTGTGTTTTCAACCAATCTTTTGGTGTTTTGGTTGTTTCCGCAATAATATTCATAAATCTTACTAATAAAAACATTAGGATTAAAATATGATGAACATAACTGCTGAGTTTCATTAAACACTTTATACAAAGCCAAAAGATTACCACTCGCCTTCATCTTAGCAAATGATTTTTCCTTCCACTGAACTTCAAAAGGTTCACCAATCATATCACGTAAAGCATTGTTGCTCAAGATTGTGTACCAATAAGGAATCATATCACCAAGATTATTCAAGTTATCATTGATATATTTCAATGCTGATTTATCTTTATTCAACAATGAAATTACAATGTCAGCCTCCTTCTCTTCATCGGTGTAATTCAAAAGTTTAATCAAATCGTCTTTTGATGTACATTCTGAATCAAGTGCTACACTCAAGTCATTCAACGCTTGTCTAATATTATTCTTTGAGTTCTGTGCGATGTATGGGATAAGTTCCAAAATCGTGTCGCCCATTTCACCATTAGGGTCAATCTTTGTAGTAAACAACTGAAACAGATAATCGCTGATTTCATCTGTTGTAATCGGATTCAACTTGTATAAAGATATTCTTGAACGAAGTGCATTCTTCTCTCTAGTAGCGTTATCTTTACCATAAGAGTTTGAGAATTTGGATTCATCAGTAGAAGTCAAAATTACATAAGTATTAGGACGATTCATCTCCAAGATTGTAAGCAACTGTTTCATAGCGGTAGCATTAATCATCTGTGCTTCTTCAATAATGATTACTGTATTTTCATCAATCATTGAATCATAACACATTGATTCATTTAGTTCACGCATTTTATCAACTGTCAAATCACCACCATTATAGCAAGTTACCGAACGGTTAAATCTTTGTTCTACAATATCCTTTACTGCCGAACATTCGAGGTCAGGTTCAATCATTCCATTCTCATCAAAAACTTTCTTTGACGAATTTAATGTACTAGCAATAATTCTTGCCATCGTACTCTTTCCAATTCCACTTCCACCCACTATACAAATAGCGTTACCTAACGTACCTTTTGTAAGGGCATTTTGAATGGAATGTACTACATTATGATTTCCTACAAATTCCTTGAATGTCTTTGGACGATACTGAATTCCGAACTGCATATATTATTCTCCTTTTTAATTTAATTCATGATTTATAAAATAATCATATAATTTGGAGGATAAAAAGTCAATGAAATTTATCAAATTTTTATAAAAAAAAGACCTAGAACAAAATCTAGGTCTTTTCAATAAGTTTAAACTAAAACTTATGCCAATACTCTTGCTCTCTGAGCAATAATTGAAACTGTTCCTGCTGAAGCAGGTGTAATTTCATATTCTTTAGTTGTATCATCGTATGTATAAGTACCACCATTTACTACAACTGCCAATGGATAATCAACTACATTTCCGCTAGATGAACAAAATTTAACAGTAAAAGCAGTTGTATCACTTGCTTCATAAATTGCACCCCAAGATACACCATTTGTACACAAAAGTTCCATAATTATATTCTCCTATATTCAAAAAATTTTCTATAATAATCCGCTCTCACAAAGAGAGCGATTTATCCAATATTATTTTACTTCGCCACGGAGCATACGTTCCATAAGTTCGTCATCCGAATCATCATCTTCTTCCGCAACTACAACTTGACCATCATCAACAACTACATTATTAACTTCATCATTGATAAGTTCATCGTCAACAATAACTTCATCATCTTCGTCCATTTCTTTCTTCAAAGTTGAAAAACGTGTCTTTTTAACTTCTTCTTTTTCAGCCTTTGCTTCATTCAATGCTCTACGAAGTCGATTATTCTTTGCAGTCAACTGTTCTACCGCACGTTTAAGAGCCAAGATTTCTTCAACATTTGCTTCTGCGTCAATAGCGTCATTTGCTTTCTTCATAGAATCAATTGTATCTTCAAGGTCTTCAATCTTTTTGCACAAGTCAGCGTTTTCACCTTCAAGTTTTTTGATTTTCTTTTTGCAATCAACAACTACATCAGCATCAACAAGTGTATTTGCTTCTGCTTCAAGTTTGTTCATCTTGCTTTCAAGAACTCTACGATTTCTTCTCATCATACCTTCGAGATTACGATTCTTTGCTTTAAGTGAGCAAAGTTCTTTTGAAAGTCTGTGATTTTTTTCTTCAAGTTCTTCTGTTTTATCAAGTTCTGACTGACTACATTTATACTGTTCTTCTTCATACATATTTGTAACAGTTTTAAGTTTTTCCTCAATGTCAGCCTTTTCAGCCTTAAGTGCTTCAAGTTCATCAGAAACTTTCTTGTTCTCATCTTCAAGTGCCTTGCATTTGTTAGCAAGGTCATCCGTCTGAAGTCCTTTTGCAGAAAGTTCCTTGATTTCGTTGTCTGTGTCTTCAATCTTCTTACAGATTTCTACATGAAGTGTATCGTCTGTAAGTTTTTTTGCAAAACTATCAGCCATCGCTAAAGCGTCTTTCTTATCAAATGGACTGTCCATGTTTTCAGCATCTTTAATCATGCTCTTAATATTGAGCATCATTGATTGCTGAATCAGTTCGTCATTTGTGTTTTCTGGCATTTTTTCTTCTCCTATAGAATCATCACTTTCTTTCTCAACGGCTTTATCGTTTTGCGTATTTTCCGTTGATTCCGTGATATTCTGTTTATCTAAAATAGTTAAATTTTCATTCAACCCTTCATTTGAAATTTCTGTAAAACCACATCCTTCATCAGAATGTTTCTCAATTTTATTAGAATAATGATAAATTCCATTACTCGGACAATCAACAATATCCATAAGACGTTCAACTTCAAAATTTTCATTTAAAATTACATACCCGTCATCATCCAATTCACCAAGCACACTACTTGAAACACAAAGATTTCCGCCTAAATCAAACACCGAAGAAAATCGTCTACCATCTTCGCAATCAGCAGGATACCAATCTACACACATCCAGTTATCAATCATTCGAACATTTTTAGCAACACCATTAACTTTACCCATATCCACTTCATTTTCTGGGTGATTTGTCAACGATATAGTTGGTCGATTTTCTTTAACGACATAATCTATAACATCTGAATAATTTCTGCCGTTACCATTTCTTCCACTAAAATCTCTAGGTTTAAGGTCTTTTGCCCACACCATAAAAGTATAGTGTTTTTTAGTATTTACTTCTTTTCCCTCAATAATTATTTTTTCTTCTTTTATTTCTTGTTTGAGGGGAATAGCATTCATTTTTTCATGAATACGATATCTACCATCTGCTAATTTCTCACATCCTTCATATATTTTTTTATTTTCATTCATACAAATATCCTCTTATTAAAAACAAGATAATATAGATAGTTAATTTTATTTCTCATCTTCATGTTTCTTTCTAAATGATTTCATATAATCCTTTCCATATTTATCTTTCACATATTTCAAATAAGGTTTTACATCGTTTTCCATTAAAATTAAAACATCATTTTCTTTCATACATTCGTATTTTGCTTGACTTCTACCATCATCTTTGAAAACATTCTTTACTAAAATATGGTCGCCTTTTATTTCTACCAATCTATCATAAACCTTAAAATCAACTTTATAATAATGAGTTTTGTCATTCCAAATATAAGGAATAGAAATAGTATGATATTCAAAGGGAATACTGTTATCTTTAAGATAAATGTAATAAGCAAGTTCCCAAGATGAATCAAATTCTTCATTGTCGTAATAATAACAAGTTCTGTGATTTCTTCTAGTTTTAGGATTTTGTGAAGGGTGATAATAACATGTATGTTCAAAATAAGTTTGTTTCATCTTTTCTTGACTTTCTTTGGTTTGAGTGTTGTGCAAACCACCATGATTTTTCCTATTAGTTTCCATTGATTTTTTAGTTAATTTTTCACGATAATCATTTCCATACAATTCTCTACATGTTTCATCCGCTTTATTCCAAAATTTCTTACCATAATCATCACCATATAATTTTCTTTTAGTTTTATCTCCTTTATCTGCAAATTTACTTACATAATCTTCACCGTATTTTTCAATTTTAGTTTTCTTAGATTTATCATCAAATTTTAATTCACTGTTTTCATTTTTAGTGGCATTGTATTCAGCAAGACGTTCTTTGTATGTAGCAACTCTTTTAGCAAGCAAATTTTTATCATGTGAATTGTGGTCAACTCCATATTTATTTAACATTCCTTGCTTCAATCGTTCTCTATCTTTAAGCGGATTATCAAAACCAATAGAATCCATTGTAGTAATTTTCTTTTTCTCTTTAACCCAATCAAGTTTAGAACAATTATCTACTCCGTGTTTTTCAATCATTCCATTTTGCATATTTAATAATGTATTTTCTTTCTCTTCTTCAGTATAATTTTTCCATCTTTCTTTACCTATATTACGCATGTGATTAGCATAACCACCTTCGTCTTTATAATGTTCTTCTTTATTTTTATTTTGTTTATCTATACATTCGAGTGTATGGGAATTTTTAACCGCTTTATCTTTAACATCTTTTCTCAGAAAAACATTTTTAACCCCATACATTTTTACACAAGTCTTTTCATAAAAATATGTTTTCGAATTAGGATGTTCCTCGATAAATTTTTGTATCTGTTTTAATTCATCTTCAGTATATCTAGTAGATTGATAATATGTTACACCTTTTAATTGTAAATCTTTAATTATATTTTCAACAGAACCATTAGCAATCTTGCATATTTTATGAATATCATTTATTGAATATAAACTTTCAAAATATTTTTTAAATACAACACATTCTTTAATTTTATTTACATCTTTTTCATCATATAACTTAACCTTATCTGATTTACTAATTAAATTTAATTTGTCAATTAATGTTTCTGTAACACTTCTGCTTATATCACATAAATTCATTATTTCGAAAATTCTAAATAACTTTTCTTGATTTTCTTCTTTTAATTCAATACTATTCTTCATACACATAATGTACACCTCTTAATATCATTTTGTCTAGAGTATGATGAATATTTCTGAACGACTATCAATTAATCAAACAAACCATATCGTCAATTAAATTACATTTTCTGCTTTTTGTTTTGTTTGTTGTGTTTTTGTATAAACTCTTTGTGTGGCGATTGTAACAGAAAAAGTTTTTCTATCTCCACCTTCTTCATCAGCGGATATTTCAGCAATACTTTTAGGCAAACATTTTACCATTTTATAATGAGCAATTGTTTTAATATCGTTATACAATTGACGAAAATATTTTACTTCAATTGATTTTGTTTCATATCTCCAATTAGGTAGTAAAGCCATCGTATCCTCATTATATACTGTGTGCAACCAATCAGAAAAAAATCCTAAGCACGAACCTTTTAAATCATCATAAAATGTAATCGTTACATCATCATATGCTGATTTTTCTTTAAATTTCATTAAACCGAAATTAGTATTTTCATAGTCTAACGATAGTTGAGGAATAGAAACAGATTGAACATAAGCATCGAATCCCAAAGGCATGTATTTACCAACGTTTACACTATTCGCTTTTTGATTGCCTCTATTATCAAGCGTACCTTTATCGTCTACTATATCACAAGTCCAATATCCCTCTAATTCATATTCAGGCAACATTCTTTGCCAAAAAGGATTTCCTATTCCAAAACTAGCCATATACACCTCATGAAAAAAATGCTAGTTTAAATAGTAATTTAATCCTCAAATAATTCTGTCTTTTGAACTTTTTCCTTACTTTTCTTTGTTAATTGTTTTTTAATTGATTTTTGTAATGTTTTTATTTTTGACCCATATCTTAAAGAAATATCCCTTTCATACGGAATCATTTCTTCAATTTTTTTCCACGAAAAGTGCATTACTTCTTTATAATAAAAGACCAACGAAAGTGTGACCGAAGATTTAAATTCTTCGACCGTAGGAAAATCAATACACATTCCACCAAAAGCATTCAATATTTGTGAAAACTTATCGTTATCATCTACAATAGAATAGAGAATTTCTACTTTCTCTCCAAAGTTTTCAAACAATATAATTTTTAAAAGAGAAGTTACATTATTTATACTTTCATCAATTTCCGTATATTCTTTTTTTAATATTTCTTCAACATTATTCTTCGCCATTTGCATAATCCACTAACATCTGTTTATATAACTCTTTACTCTTTTCAAATTTTTTTACTAATGAGTAATCCATAGAATTAATTATATCTTCTACTATTTTTTCATTGCATCGGTTGTATATAAAAAATTTATATAATTCTGCCATATCGTATGAATTTCTAAATTCTTTATTTGTATTTTTAGATTTTTCATTATTATATAAAGCGTTAATTGTTTGATTTATAAACTCTAACGATTTAGTTGTCAGATAATTTTGATTTACTTCATAATCAATGTTTTTTTCAACTTCGCTAATTTCACCATCATCCGTTTTACTCAAATAATCATTTAATTCTTTTGCGTTTTTATCATCGGTATTACCAAATTTTGGAATATGAATAGATATTTCTGTTTTTTGTCTTTCTTGTTCATCTTTATTATAAAGAGGAAATAAAACTAACTGACCAATGTATTTATTAAAAGATGTTGTAACTTTAAAATCAGCCTTTTCTTTGTAATATTTTGCTAATTTTTCAAGTGTCCACTGAACTTTATCCCAAATATCATCCCATTGTTCATGAGACGATTTTATTTTAAGTTTGTGACAAATAACATTAAATGTCATTTGATTTAACAATTTAAACAATTTATTAAAATTTTTTTCATTTCTATCAGCCAAATATTCATCTTGTGCTATAGACAACATGGCTTCATCTTTTGGTTTTTCAGGATATAAACTTCCGCATTTAGGACATTTAGGTACAAAATTAATACTACTATAAATCTGATAAGGTACTTCGTGTCCACAATTCCAACAATTTTTTATCTTACTCATAAATAAAAACATCCTCCGCAAAAATATAGGATAATTCTATATTTTTGTAGAGGACTTTTCAATACCTTGAATTTTTATGATTAACCTAATCGATTGTCATAGACCAATGCTTCATCTAGGTAGCAACCATTAACTTCAATTCCTTCATCGATAATTTTTACAAGACCATCATCATCAGTCTTTGCCCATTTCAATGCTTCTGACCAAAGAATATTTTTTGCCTTATATTTAGAATCCGTAGGAATCACAATCAACTGTTTTTCTCGCATATTTTTCCTCCATATTTAACTATATTTTACTTTATTAAATCGATATAAATCAATAGATTTTGAAAAATTTACACCAAGTTTTTTATAGTAACCACACTCGTATATGGTTGAATAATAAAATCATTATAGATTTCGAGTTCCTTATCCAAAACATATTTCTCATTAGGATTGTAATTTTGCAAATCTATACCAATTCCTTCTAAACTTCCGTCATCATTAATCAAGAAAATATTCTGAACTGCTCTTGTAACAAATCCACAATCATTAGAAGTCCAAGCGTCACCACCTTTCATAGTACCACATATTTGCAAGAATGAACTTAATCGACTTGTATGATAATGACCAATAAACATCGCATCAATTCTGATATTTCTGTGAGCATAATCTTGAAGAATGTTTCCTACAGTCTTATCGTTCGGAATACCTTTCAAAATATGTCCATGTGTAATCAAAGCATTAAATGTTTTATCTTTACCAATCGGAATTTCAACAACACTCTGAATAATATTATTCGGCATTATAAACTTGATATTTTTATTTTTATCACCAAAGAGCATTTTAAGTGTATTCCAAATCATCCAATCCCAATTTTCAGACGCAATTACTGGAAGAGAACTCATCGAATTGCCACCCATATCTGCTATGCTAGAAATTCTTGATTCATTTCCTGCTACAAAAGTGATATTAAGTTTAAATGATTTGCTAAGTTCAACAAAAACCTTACTCAAAAGGCTCACTAAAATCATAGAGGCGTTTACACTAGAAGTCATTAAAGCCATCTTTTTATCGATACGTCTACATTCTCCAACAAAATCACCCAAACAGAACACATAAAGTTCCTTGACTCCTTCGTTCTTGAATATCTTTGTGGCACGACTAATATACTTTCGCATACGACAACAAAGAACATTCAAATCCCAAGCGTTGCCATTAGCATAAGACGGTGTAATAATTTCATTGATATGTAAATCTGAAAGACACAGAATACCTTTTTTATCTGTATTCTTTGTTTTAATTTCTTTTACAGAAGAAAGATTACTAAAATATTTATCACTGTAATTTTTTAGATTTTCATCAAGAGTAGCGCACATTTCTTCAAGCAAATTATACTGTCTGTAATTCTCTCGATTAACTTTTCTTAAATAATTGTTTTTGTCGGTTATTCTCTGTTTGTTCGCTTCAAGTTTGATGACTTCATCTTCAAGTTCTTCACCTTCAATTTCATCATCAGCAACCATTTCAGAATAACACTGTCTTACTGCTCTTGTGTATGAACCTTCTCTCCAATTAAATGAGTCCGTTTCTGCTTGAAACTGCGGAAACATATCATAAACTTCTGATTTTGAATAATTATTTTCCCTTAAACGGTTTTTAATCCAATCGATTTTTGTATCAGCCACCTTTCACTTCTCCACAATAAATATTTTATGTGAAAATGCTAACAAATTATAAAAACAAAATCAATACTTTTTATATAAAAAAATAATCCGCCCATTTTTTGAGCGGATTAAATTCAATTTTATCATAAATTTCTTAATTTTCTTTCATCACTCCTCATCCCAAGGGTCATCAAGATGTCTTTCTGAATATGAAACAGAACCACAACAAGGACATTTGATTTCATCACTATCTTTGGA
>OCVV011356648.1_pt1 | contig 10323 bp, 7 predicted proteins | sample 1539721 | NCBI WGS metagenome assembly OCVV01 (sample SAMN02144230, study PRJEB22623) | gut metagenome | biome: sheep rumen | host: Ovis aries | place: New Zealand
TCACTGATGATAGCTTCGTACTGAGCGAATTGCTCCGGGGTGATGGTCGTCGTTTTCATAGTTCAAAGTTTTCCGCAAAACTATGAAAAGGAGTGGGTCCCGTCAATGGGCGGGGTGCAGAATTTTCTGATTCTTTCGAAAGAATCGTAAACTTGTGACGAAAGGAGGCTTTTGCGGGACTAAAGTTGTCGTTCCCGGGCCGGAATGGCGGATTCCGTGGTCTCGCGGGCCCAAGATGGGCGTTTCCGGGCCCGAACAGAGGAATTTTGTGCGTTGCGGGCCCGAGACGGGTTTTCCCGGGCCGGAATGGCGGCGTCCGGGTGCTTGGACTTGATTTATATATTCTTTTTCTTAACTTTGTTGTTATGAAAAAGATATGTCTTTTGTGCCTGGCGCTGGCGCTGGCTTTCAGCGCCGCCTATGCCCAGCAGGGGCAGGGGCTCTCATTTGCCGGCATCCCGATTGCGGGTACGGCAGGGGAGTTCTCGGACGCCCTGGCGGGGGCCGGATTCGAGATCTGCGGGGAGAATGACAGCGGCGTGCTGCTGAAGGGCCCCTTCTGCGGCATCAACTGCACCGTCCTGGTCAAATACCGTCCGGAAGACAAGAGCGTCCGGGGCGTCGATGCAATGTGCCCGATACGCAGCGACTGGAAGCTTTGCAAGAGCGAGTATATCGCTCTGCAAAAGGAACTTACGGCGCAGTATGGCCGCCCCAAGAAAATCGAGAAATTTGACCATCCGTTCCGCGAGGGCGACGGCTGCGAGCTCCGGCATCTTAATATGGGCCTGTGCAAATGGCTCTCGGATTATGTGTGTCCCGGGGGCTCCGTGACCCTGCGCATACAGCCCGTAATAGTCAACAACGGCCAGGTCACGGTCTCCTTTGAGCTATGAATATCATCCAGCTGTTCAAGCACATACGGCCGTTCGTGAGGCCCTACCGCCTGCTGGTGCTGGTGACATTGATACTGACCCTGGTAGGCTCCGCGATGCAGCAGGTCAACGCCATCGTGCTGGACCGCACCGTGGATGCCATCAACGCCCTGATCGGCACCGATTTCTCCTGGGCGCAGGCGGCCCGCATCCTGACCATCATCTCAATCGTGCTGCTGGGCAAGGAATTGCTCTCGGCGCTTATCAACTTCGCACAGAATTACTTCGGGGAGCGGATGCGCATCTTCGTGTCCCGCGACCTCTCGCAGAGCGTCATCGAGAAGGTGCTGACCTTCCGTATGGCCTACTTCTCCTCCGACGAAAACGCCACCGGCAAGGTGCAGGCCCGTATCGACCAGGGCGTCAGCAGCTTGTCCCGCACGGTGCAGAACTTCTTCATCGACCTGCTGCCCCTGTTTACCAGCGCCGTCCTCGCGCTCATCCTTATGTTCGCGGCCAACGTGTACGTAGGCCTCGTGGCCCTGGGCATCGTGCCGGTGTACTTCCTAATCACATACAGGCAGGCCAAGCGCCTCAAGGGCTGGCGGCGCGAGATGCGCGGCTACCGTGAGGCCAAGAGCCAGGGTATCAAGAACATAATCGACTCCATCAACGTCATCAAGTCCTTCAACCGCGAGTCCATCGAGGCCGGCAAGCAGCTGGACCTCCAGAACCAGGTCACCGAAAACCAGATCAAGACCCGCCGCGTCAGTTTCTACTACGACGGCCTCAAGAGCTTCGTCAAGCAGGTCGGCACCGTGCTGGTGATCATCCTGACCGCTTACCTCGTGCTCATCCAGTACCCCGGGATGTCTATAGGAAAGATTATGTACCACGTGATGCTGTTTACCAACGTCATCGCGCCCATAACGCAGCTCCAGCGCATCTTCGACGACGTAAATGACGCCCTGATCTATGCAGAGGGCTTCTTCAGCATCCTGGATTCCGACGCGGAGGTGGAAGCGAGCGGCACTCTCCGTCCCGAGAAGATACGCGGCGAGTTCCGCCTTTCCGGGGTGGACTTCACCTACCCCAACGGCAATCAGGCCCTCTTCGGAGTGGATATGACCATACAGCCTGGGCACATCACTGCCCTGGTCGGCCTTTCCGGCGCCGGCAAGAGCACGATAGTCAACCTGTTGGACAAGTTCTACACGCCCCAGCGCGGTACGATTACCCTTGACGGGGTGGACCTTGCGGACTACGACACCAAGTACCTCCGCGACCACATCGGCCTTGTGCTTCAGAAAAACCATATTTTCGACGGCACCATAGAAGAGAACATCCTCTACGGCAAGCCCGGAGCGACCCACGAAGAAGTCGTCGAGGCCGCGAAGAAGTCCTATATCTACGACCAGATAATGGCGCTCCCGAAGCAGTTCGACAACAAGGCCTCGGACCTTTCCGGCGGCCAGCAGCAGCGGATAGCCATAGCGCGTATGTTCTTGAAGAACCCGCCTGTCATCTTCCTGGACGAGCCCACGGCGAGCCTCGATGCCGTGGCGACCGAGCAGATAAAGAACAGCATAGACGCCATCAAGAAAGACCGCACCGTCATCATCATTTCGCATAATATCTCCCAGATAATCGACAGCGATGTGGTTTACGCCCTGAAGCAGGGCCGGGTCGAGCAGCACGGCGACCCGGATGAGGTGTACCGCAAGGGCGGTATCTACAAAGACATAATCGATGCTTCTGCGCGCAGCCTGAACATCGAAAAAATAGCCAGAACTATCGACCAAAACAATTGAAAATGAAAAAGTTGATTCTTATTGCAGCCGCTTTCCTGCTGCTTGCGCCCTCGCCAAAGGCGCAGGCCGGAAAGGTGGTCACCGACAGCCTCAGCAGCACCGCGCTGAAATCTGTCGTCAAGTATAACGTGTATCTTCCGGACGGCTATGGCAAGTCGGACCGCAAGTTCCCTGTAGTGTATCTTCTGCACGGCCTGTACGGCGACTACACGGACTGGCTGAAGCGCGGCACGATGAAGGGTGTGGCGGACGAACTCATTGCTTCGGGCGAAGCCGTGCCTATGGTCATCGTGATGCCGAATGCCGGCGCGGAAGACGTGCATAACGTGCAGAACGGCTATTTCAACGTCAAGGACTGGCCGTACGAAGATTTCTTCTTCGGGGAGTTTATGCCTGCGGTCGAGGCAAAGTACAACTGCATTTCCGACAAGGGACACCGTGCCGTGATGGGCCTCTCGATGGGCGGAGGCGGCAGCACCGTCTATGCCCAGCGGCACCCGGACTTGTTCTCCAGCTGTTACGCTATGAGCGCCTGGCTCGACAACAAGAGCGACAACGTGCGCCGTCCGCACCAGCCTGAAGACAAGCTGGACATCGTGTGCCAGTCCGTGATGGAGCATTCAGCCCTTGACTTCATCGACAATGCCGACGAGGCCACCATCGGGAAACTGCGCACCGTCAAGTGGTTCTTTGATTGCGGCGACGACGACTATCTCCTGGTGCTCAGCGAGCAGCTGCACCAGAAAATGCTCCGCGCCCGCATCAAGACAGAGTTCCGAGTGCGCAATGGTGGGCATACCTGGGAATATTGGCACCAGGCCCTGCGCCTCGCCCTTCCTTTCGCTTCCAGAAACTTTGAAAAATGAGAGCTCTTATGAAAACCATCCTCGCCTTTTCCTGCCTTCTGAGCCTCCTGGGCTGCGGTTCCGGCAAGAAGCCGGAAGGAGTCCCCGTCAGTTACGAGTACCGCTACAACGCCACGATGGCGTATTACATCACCTGGTACCAGGTGGAGAAGGACAGCACGGGTGTTGTACGGCTCAGCTATTCCAAGGACCACAATCCCGAAATCACCGTGCTCAAGGCTCCTTCCGACCTGCTTGAATTCATAGGCAGGACGGCGGCGGAATATAAGCTTCACAAGCTGAAGGACCACTACCTGCCGCCATTCGAGGTGCTCGACGGATACGGCTGGGGCATAAGCATCGTTTATCCCGAGGACAGCATCTGGTCGGGAGGGAGCAACGCCTGGCCCGGCGGCAAGCTCGCCGAGGGCATCAATGTCATCAACAGTCGCATCCAGAGCATTATCGACGCCTCCACGGAAGCGGATATCCTTGAAAAGAAGATGCACATATGATGCGCCGTATGCTTCTTTTTCTGCTGCCCCTCGCTGCCGCCTGCTGCGCGGGAGCGCCCGAGCCGTGCGGTCCCGTGCCCACGCCCTCGCAGATGGAGTGGCAGAAGATGGAAGTCAATATGTTCTGCCATTTCGGACCCAATACTTTCAGCGGCCTGGAGTGGGGGGAAGGCACTGAGCCTGAGGACCTTTTCAATCCCGTGGCCCTGGATTGCCGGCAATGGGCGCGCACTGCTGCGGCAGCCGGGATGAAGGGCATAATCGTCACCGCGAAGCACCACGACGGCTTCTGCCTGTGGCCGAATCCCGAAAGCACCCACACCGTGGCGCAGAGCTCCTGGCGCGGCGGCTCCGGGGACGTGCTGAAGGAGCTGTCCGAGGCCTGCCGCGAGTACGGGCTGAAGTTCGGGGTGTACATATCCCCGTGGGACCGCAACGACCCGGACTACGGTACGCCTCGCTACAATGAAAAGTACGCCCGGACGCTGCGCAGCGTCCTCGACGGGCGCTACGGAACCGTGTTCGAGCAGTGGTTCGACGGTGCTTGCGGCGAGGGCCCGGGCGGGAAGAAGCAGGAGTACGACTGGCCTCTGTTCCGGCGGACTGTGCGCGAATTGCAGCCCGCAGCCGTTATGTTCAGCGATGTGGGCCCGGACTGCCGCTGGGTGGGCAACGAAAGTGGCAGCGCGTCTCCTGTCAACTGGAGCACGCTCAGCCCTGAGGGCTTCACTCCCGGGGCAGGCTCGCCTCCCGTGGACACATTGCGGAGCGGCAACAAATGGGGCTCCTGCTGGATTCCGGCGGAAACCGACGTTTCCATACGCCCCGGCTGGTTCTGGCGCGACACCGAAGAGCCGAAGAGCACGGACGAGCTGATGCGTTTTTATCTTGAGAGCGTAGGGCGGAATTCGCTGCTGCTGCTCAATGTGCCGCCGGACACCCGCGGGCGCATCCCGGAGGCCGATTCCCTGCGGCTTATGGAGTGGAAGGCAAGGCTCGGGAGGGAGTTTGCCGTCAATCTTGCCCTCGGCGTCAGGGCAGAAGGCCCCCGAGGCCGCTCGCCCCGGTATTCTCTGAAGAAGCTTACGGACGGGGATTACGACACTTTCTGGGCGCCCCGCGACGCCGAGCTTACGCCCTCGCTGGAACTGCCTTGCGGGACGACTGTGGACCGCCTGGTGCTCCAGGAGTATATTCCTCTGGGACAGCGTGTTGCGTCTTTTACCGTTGAGGCTCTTGCGGGCGGGGAATGGAGCGAAATCGCCCGTGGCACGACAATTGGATACAAACGAATCCTGAGTTTTCCGCCGTTGTCGGCTGACCGGCTCAGAATCACCGTCACTTCTTCCAAAGCCAGCCCAGTGCTGAGCGAGGTGGCGCTTTACAACAGTTTGGCAAATGAATAAGACAGCCTTTTTTGCAGCCCTGCTGCTGCTCGCAAGCGTCCCGGCCGCTGCCGGCGACTATGCCCGCTATTATGAATCTCTCCCCTTGCCGCTTTCGGAACCGCAGGCACCGGTAATCCCCGAGACACGGGTCTCCGTGGTCGATTTCGGAGGCGTGGGTGACGGCGTGACTCTCAACACCGAAGCCTTCGGAAAGGCAATCGCCGCCCTGGACAAGCGCGGCGGAGGCCATCTGGACGTGCCCTCCGGCATCTGGCTGACCGGCCCTATCGTGTTTAAGAACTGCATTGACCTGCACCTGGAGAAGGGCGCACTTCTGCTCTTCTCGCCCGACAAGTCGCTCTTCGTAGGGGAGGACGGCAAGGTGCGGCCCGGCATCAGCGCCAGCAAGCGGCACGACATAAGCATCACCGGCGAAGGCGTCATCGACGGCAACGGCGAGTGGTGGCGTGCCGTCAAGAGAGGCAAGGTAAGCGACGTGGAGTGGGGTGACTACCACCGTATGGGAGGAATCGACGAGGACGAGGGAAAGCTGTGGTACCCCTTCAACCTCAAGCACTTCGGCAACATCGCCCCGAGCCACAAAGAGCAGGAGAAGCTGCGTACGCACTTGATTCGGCTGACCGACTGCACGCGCGTGCGTATCAGCGGCGTGACGGTGCAGAATTCCCCCAAGTTCCACATCGTGCCGCAGCGCTGCTCGCAGGTGGCGATAGTCGGCGTGACGGTGCGCTGCCCCTGGAACGCCCAGAACGGCGACGGCATCGACCTGATGCAGTCCAAGGACGTGCTGGTGGCCGACTGCCTGGTTGACGTGGGCGACGACGGCATCTGCCTCAAGGCGGGCGGCGGCGCTGCTGCCCTGAAGGACGGAGCCACGGAGCGCGTGCTCATTGTCGGCAACACCGTGTTCCACGCCCACGGCGGCTTCGTGATAGGCTCCGAGTTCTCGGGCGGCATCGCGGACGTGGTGGTGCGCGACAACGTGTTTTCCGGCACCGACACCGGCCTGCGTTTCAAGAGTGCCCCGGGCCGCGGCGGCAAGACCTCGCGCGTGCGCATCAGCGGCGTCGTTATGAGCGACATACGCGACCAGGCAATCGTCTTCGAGACGAGCTACGCCAACGTGCCCGTGGGCGAAAAGGGCTCAGTGGCTCAGACGGAGCAGTTCCTGCCCGAGTTCTGCGACATAGAGATAGACGGCGTGGTGTGCCGGGATGCACGGATTGGCGTGAAGCTTCAGGGCCAGCCCTCAATGATCCACGGCATCACGCTTCGGCACAGCACCATCTTCTGCTCCGAGACCCTGTCAGAGATCCCGGAGGACGGAATGATGGAGATGGAAGACGTCAGGCTTCTGGGCTACTAGCGCCACTTGTCTTCGGCGGCAGGTACTCTGATGTCGCCGAGATACTGGATTTCCACGACGAACCACTGACCCGTGCTGGGCTTCTTGCGCAGTCTCACGGGACGGGGGTTGTCGGCTCCGCCGGAGTGCATATAGAGCGTCGCCCAGCCCTCATTTTCAAAGGAATAGGGATTGGAGGACACGCTGATGCGGTAGGGGCGCGACGGGGTGTAGTTGTTGTCCGGGGTGGCGCCTTCGAAGAACGAGCGGACCTTGTAGAACTTGCCGTCCATAAAGCGGTCGGAAATCTGCTGGATTTCGGTGGGGGAGCAGTCGTCGGGGCCTTTGAGGAAATTGAGCATAGCGATGCTCTCCGCGCGGTTTTCTTCGAATCTGGTCAGAGCCAGCACGCTCAGGGCCGCTACGGCGTAGAGGTCGGTCATCGCCGCTTCGGGGAGGGCCTGGAGCTCGGCAAGGGTCCTGGGAATGCTCTGGAACGTGTAGGTCTGGGTCTTGCCTCCCGCCGCTACGCCGGCCTTTGAGAGGATGCTGCCGAGGTTGAGTTTGCCGCCGCTCAGGTTGCGGCCGAGCCCGGTGATGAAATCGAGAATTTTCTTTTCCATATTGTCAGATGTTTACGGTTATTTCGTCGATGAATATGAAGGCGGGATAGCCGGCTCCCGGGTGCCACTCGGGGATGGTGCCGAAGTTGCTTGCCCGTACCCTTACGAAGCGCGCTTTGCAACTTGCGGGGAGGGCGCATTCCCAGGTCTGTATCTGCATATCACGCTCTTTTACAGGCGTTTCGAGGGTGCCGAGCACGGTGAAGTCCGAGCCGTTGTCCGAGACCGCGAACTCCACGCTCTTCGGCATCCATATCCACGAACGGGCGTCCTGCAGGAAGCCTGCCGCAACGCTCTTTACGGCCTTTATCTCGCGGAGGTCCACGACGGCTTCGAAGTCGGTGTCCTGATAGCCCTGCCAGCCTCCGGTGCGCCAGTTGATTCCGCCCCTGCGGCCGTCGATTAGGCCAGTGGGACCGCCTGCCGTGTACTGGCTGCTGCAGCGTGAATGGATTTCTATATCTCTGTCGGAGAATGCTTTATGGACGGTACTGCGGGTGGTGAAACTGCTGCGGCCGTCCTTGATGGAGTAGGCTTCCAGGGTGCCGGTGCGGTCCACCGTGAAAGGCTTGGTGTAAAGATGGAAGACGCCGTCACCGCAGCGGTAGTAGATGTCGCCTTCGCCCTTCAGCGAGACTTCGACGCTTTCGGTGAAGATGTCTGCGGGCATCTCGAACGTGGGGTTGGTCACTATGGTCTTCCGGCCGGAGGGGAAGGCAGCGGCTTCGCTGCGCGGGGCGCCGGGGCAGACGGGGTAGCGGCCGAGGGAGGCGAGTACGTACCACGCCGACATCTGCCCGCAGTCGTCGTTGCCGCAGAGCCCGTCGGGGGCGGAGGAGTAGAGGGTCTCGAGGATGCGGTCTACAGTGGCCTGCGCCTTGTCGGGGCGTCCCACGGCGCAGTAGAGCCAGGGGATGTGGTGGCTGGGTTCATTGCCGTGGGCGTACTGGCCGATGCAGCCGGTGATGTCGGCCTGGGTGCGGCCGGTGGTGCCTTCGGGGGCGGAGAACAGGGCGTCCAGGCGTTTCTCGAAGGCCTCGGGACCTCCGAACGCTTCTATGAGTCCGGGTATGTCCTGGGGCACGAAGAAGCTGTACTGCCAGGAGTTGGCTTCGGTGTAGTTGTTGTTGACCTCGCGGGGGTCGAATGGGCTATACCAGCGTCCGTTGAGACGGGCCCGCATAAAGAGGGAGCCGGGGTCGAGGACGTTGCGCCAGTATTGGGAAGACTCCATAAAGCGCTCGTAGTCAGCGGTTTTGCCGAGGGCCTTCGCGACCTGGGCCACGCACCAGTCGTCGTAGGCGAACTCGAGGGTCTTCGACACGCTCTCGTGCTCGTCGTCGGCAATCACGAGGCCGTGCCTGCGGAAGCTCTCCATCCCGTGCTCAGGCCTCGCGGCGCTCGCGGCCATCGCTTCGTAGGCCTTCTCCAGGTCGAACGCCCTGCCGCTCCCCTCCGGCCCGCAAAGGACCCGTGTCGCCGTGGTGCCAGTGGTGCCGGTTGTTGCCGTAGCGGTTGCTGCCGTGGCGGTTGCTGCCGCAGCGGTCTTGGTTGCCGTAGCGCCTGCCGTGCTGGTTGCTGCCGCAGCTGTTCTCGTTGCCGTGGTGCCTGCAGTGCCGGTTGCTGCCGCAGCTGTTCTCGTTGCCGTAGCACCTGCCGTGCCGGTTGCTGCTGTTGTGGTCTTGGTTGCCGTAGCGCCTGCGGTGCCGGTTGCTGCAGCAGAGGTTCTTGTGCCCCAGCGGGCTACTGCCTCGGCGATTATGGGCACGGAGTTGTAGCCTATCATACAGTCGGTCTCCCAGCCCGAGAGTTCCCAGACCGGCAGTTTGCCGTTCTCTTCGTAAATCGAAATCATCGATTCGATGAAGTCCACGCTGCGCTCGGGCTGGATTTCGAAGAGCAGCGGATGCTCGCCCCTGAACGTGTCCCAGGTGCTGAACACGGTGTAGCGTTCCCAGCCGTCGGCTTTATGGACGGCGCCGTCCATTCCCCGGTAGCGCCCGTCCGCATCCGAGTAGAGCGACGGGTGGATGCCGGTGTGGTAAAGTGCTGTGTAGAAGCGCATTTTGTGCTCCTTGTCTCCGTATGGGCAGGGTAGCAGGCCAAGGTACTTATCCCATTCCTTGCCGGTCTGCCTGCGCAGGCTTTCGAAGCTCCGCGGGTATTCCGCCATCAGGTTGGCCCTGGCGTTCTCTTCCGAGACGCTGGAGATGGCGGCGCGGAGAGTCACTTTCTTTCCCTTGAAGCTGAATTCGGCTTTTCGGCCGCCATCGGAGAGGCTCGCCGTGGCTGCTTCGGAGAATTCTATGTAGAAGTAGATGTGCTGTTTCCGGGCCCAGCTGCTGGAAACTCGGCAGCCGCTGACCCAGCCCGGGCCGGTGTGGACCGCGAAACTGTCCAGCGGGTCGCGGTGGCGGAGGTCCAGGGTGATTTTAGGCCTGCCGGTGCCGCTGAAGCTATATTCGTGCATTCCGGTGCGCCTGCCTGCTGTCACCCGTGCGAGGACCTTGTCGGAGCCGTTCCGAAGCAGCACTTCGTAGTAGCCGGGGGCCGCTTTCTCATCCGCGTGGGAGAAACGCCAGGGGCCGCTGCCCGGGGTTATGAGCACGTCGCACCAGTCGTCGCAGCCGGTGCCGGAAAGATGGGTGTGGCTGAATCCGTAGATGAGGCTGTCGGAGTAGTGGTAGCCGCTGCAACCGTCCCAGTCGCCGGCTTTGGGGCGGGAGTCGGGGCTAAGCTGCACCATCCCGAACGGAGCGCAGGCTCCAGGAAAGGTGTGCCCGTGGGCGTCGGTCCCGACAAACGGGTTGACGTACCTGGCGAGGTTCTGCCTGGTGGCTGACGTGGTGGAGCCGGCGGAAAGGGACGCCGACAGGGGGGTGTGCGGCGCCAACATTGCG
>OCVV011218469.1_pt1 | contig 10322 bp, 8 predicted proteins | sample 1539721 | NCBI WGS metagenome assembly OCVV01 (sample SAMN02144230, study PRJEB22623) | gut metagenome | biome: sheep rumen | host: Ovis aries | place: New Zealand
CTAGTTTGTATTTACCAATTTTTTCTAGTGAACGTATTCTTGATAATAAGCGTTATGTAGATATTTCTAGATTTAGAAAATATCCTTTAGATATGTTAAAGGATAAAGGTTGTAAGGATATTTATATAGTTAATCTTGAAACTAATAATTTAAAGAAGTTCTGTAAATTAGCATCTAATACATTTAAAAATGGCGAAAAAGTAACACTTATAGATTATAAGAATAAGCCATCTATATTAGATTTTTCTATTGAACAAACTAATATTAATTATAAAAATGGATATGAAACTACTAGTAAAGTATTACAAAAGCAATTTGGTTTATAATTTTTTAAGACTAGAGAAATCTAGTCTTTTTTATGTTATAATACTAATATCACTTTTTTAGGGGAGAATTAATATGAATAAAATAATGGTGTTTTTTCATGAGTCTATCATAACGATACCTTTAGTCTTTAGTGGTTTATTATTAATTGTTTTTGGTTCTTTTTTATATATTTCTAATATTGGTAATCGTGATTATATTAGAATTGTAGCTACTGTTTCAAATGTTTCTATTAATCAAGATGATTATACCGATTCTGAGGGTAATCATATTAAGACTACTTATGAAGTGAGTGTTAAATATACTATTGATGGAAAGAAATATGAAGGAACTATAGCTGGAGTGCCCAAGTATAAAAAAGGTGATAGAATTAAAATCTTTTATAATCCTAGAAATCCTAATGAAATAACTAAAAGTAAAAGTTTGATTTCTCCACCAATTGTTTGTTTAGTTGGTATTTGCTCTTTAGTATTTGGTATTATTAGTGGTATTAAATCAGTTAAGAAGTGTGATTTTGAATCTCAATAAATATGAGCTAGTATTTTCTAGCTTTTTATTTGAAAAAAAATAGAAAATGCATATCAAAATAAAAGTATATTTGATATAATGTAATTTAGGTAGGAAGGGTGAAAAAATATGAAGTATGTATGTGTTGGGCATTCTACATTTGATACTACTATTCCAATGGATGAGTATCCAACTGAAAATATTAAATACCGATTAAAACAACATATTGAATGTGGCGGTGGACCTGCTTCTAATGGTGGCTATTTATTGGCTAAGTGGGGTATGGATACTACAATGTGTTCTGTTATAGGAAATGATTATTACGGTGAGAGAATAGTGGAAGATTTTCTTAAGATAGGGGCTAATATTAAATATCTAGAAAGAATGGATAATCATTATACTACTAGTAGTTATATTATTGCTAATATGAGTAATGGCTCTCGTACTATTCTTGCTTCTAAGGATGAGGCTATTCGACATTTATCAAAGCCTTTAAATATTTATGCAGACGTTATTTTAGTTGATGGAGAACATCCTGAGTCAGCAGAAGAATTATTAAGATTTAATGATAGACCTGATGTTATTAGTGTTATCGATGCTGGTCGTTTGAATGATGATACAAGGAAATTAGGTAAGATGGTTAAGTATCTTGTTTGTTCAAAGGATTTTGCTGAAGAATTTGCTGATTGTAAGTTAGATGTTAATAATATAGAAGGATTAATTGATTGTCATAAGAAGCTTACTGATTATTTTCAAAATACTGTTATTATTACGTTAGAAGCAGCTGGAAGCTTTACAATTATTGATGGGCAATATGAAATTATTCCTAGTGTTAAAGTTAAGGCATTAGATTCAACTGGTGCAGGCGATATTTTCCATGGTGCATTCACGTATTTTATTAGTAATGGTTATTCGCTTAGAGAAGCAATTCGTTATTCTTCAATTACTTCTGCTATTTCTGTTACTAGAATTGGTTCTCGTTTTTCTATTCCTGAATTAAGAGAGGTTATGGATTACGATACAATTATATAGTCACTGTCCTACTTTAGACTTGCATGGTGAGACATGTGATTATGCTAGAGTAATGATTAATGATTTTATTCGAGATCATTATGAATTAAAAGATGAAGTTGTCATTATTGTACATGGTATTGGAACAGGTAAAATAAGAAAGACAACTCAAGATACACTCAGGGTAAATAAAATGGTTGAATCATATAAAATTGATAATTTTAACGATGGGCAAACGATTGTCAAACTCCGAAAAAGAGTTTGACTTTCTTTTGTCTTTATGGTAGTATAAGAGGCAAATGTGTCGGAGGGGGAAGTATTATGTACACAGAAGAATATGAACATAAGGGATTTCCATTAAGAGATTTCTTATTACGCTTATTTTTAGTAGTAATTTTTGTAATTCTACTAGTTTGGTTATTACCAAAATTCATTAACCCATCTACTGTGGTTAAAAATGACAAAAAAGGTGGAAACAATTCTAATTCTAAGAACGAAGTTGTAGACGTTTCTAAGAATAGTTCAGAGGTTTTCCAAAATAATATGGATTGTATGAAAGAAGCTGCAATTTCATACTATACTAAGGACCGTCTTCCAAGTAATGTTGGAGATTCTAAACAAATGTCTTTAAGCGATATGATTGGTGAAAAAATTATTTCTCCATTAATAGATCGTAATAATAAGGCAGTTAACGTTGATAAAAGTTATGTAAAGATTACTAAATTAGATGATGAATATCTATTAAAAGTAAATGTTAAAGATAGTGAAAAAGAAGATTATATTCTAGTTCATTTAGGATGTTATGAATATTGTAAGACTGATGTATGTGAAAAGAATAATTCATATATTGAAAGTGGTTCTTATGATAAGAATACTCCTATTAAAGGAGCAAATGTTGCTACTAAAGTTGTTCCTGTAAGCCCATCTACAACAACTACAAATAAAACTACTAAGAAAGTAGTTGAAGGGACTTATAAGAGTTCAAGTTCTTCTAGTTCTAAAAAATCTAGTTCTGGAAAGAAATCAAGTTCAAGTAGTTCAACAAGTAAAGGAAAGTCAACTAGTTCAAGTTCATCAAGTAAGGATGGAAAACAAGCTTCATCTACAAGTGGTGGATCTGGTAGTAAATATGCATATTTATATGAATATAAAAAATCATCAGGTGAATCTTTAACTGCTTGGTCTAATTGGTCAGAATGGTCAAAGACAAATTGTGCAACTCGTGAAGTTGATTGTGCTGAAGGTGACTATTCATGTTTAAAAGAATTACAAAGATATGATCGTAAAGAAGAAATTGGTAAATATGATGCTAAATATACTCGTTCAAGAGAAGTATTAAAACAAACTGGTTCTTATCAAGTTAAAGCTTGTTCAAATTACAATTATGTAATTGTTAATAATACTACATATGCAACAACTACTACTACAACTTATAGTACAATTAACAATGTTACTTACGAAACAAGATCTAATGTATGTGGATCTACATGTAGTTGGACATATGCTGGTAGAGCAAGCTATAAGAATCCACCAAGAGATACTGCTACTGAACATTATGTATTTGCTGGTGCTGATTATAGTTATTGTGCTGAAACATGTACAACTTTACCTAATTATTATTATGATAAATATATCTTTAATGGACGTTCTTCATCTACAACTGTAAAAGTTGTTACTCCTGGTGAAACTACTTCAAGTTCTACAACTCGAGTTACTTCTGATAGCACTATTTCAGTAACTGCTAATTGTGGTTCATACGTAACTAAGACTGTTCCTATTTATGGAACAATTACAGTAAATGAAATAGCAACTAGAAGAGAACCTTTATATGGTACAGTATGTTATCAAAGTACTAGAACTAGATCCATCAAGAGTCAAGGTACAATTAAATATAAATGGTCTTATTTTGAAGATAAAACATTATTAAATACAGGATGGTCATACACTGGTCAAAAGAAAGTCGCATAAGGGGGTATTTAAAGAATGAAAAAAGTAGGAAATGTAGTTTTTTACAGACATTTTAAGAATGGCAAATATCATGAAGATGCTGTAGTATTCTATAAAGATGGTACTGTTGAATCTGTTAGTCATGATGAAGGATTAAAAGCTGTTAATGAAGTTATTAAAGAAGAGAATATCACTTCTACAAAAGATTTTAAGAATTATATCAATAGTGAGAATGGTAGAATTTTCACTATGACAGGAAAAGAATTAAACAACAGATTTGATGAATTTATCTGGAATGTCCGTAACATAGGAAATGTTAATACTGAATTATTTGATAGAACTAACGGCATTGGTTTAAGTAGAGATTATTATGAAGAATCTGAAAAAGAGCCTGGAAAGATTCGTACAATGGTTAATAACACAATTGAAAAGGTTAAAGAAAAGAAAATTGTACGTAAGGTTGCTGCTGGTCTTGTTGCATTTGCATTAATTGGATCATTATATGCATGTTCTCATCGTAACACTAATAATGGTAAGATGCTTGATAGCAATATTAATTATAGTCAAACTGATAAAGGCTTAAATGATAGTTCAATCTCAGATGTTATTACAAGTGAATTTGATAGATTATTAAATGAAAGTACATGTGAAACTCAAAGAACAGTAATGAAGTCTATGAGTGAGAATTTAGATTACTTTAATGGTACTTTTGCTAATAAACATTCAGAAGTTGTTAATGTTGAAATTGATGGAGTAAAACAAGATATAACTATAAAACCAGCATTAACTTGGGATGAAATGATGGCATTGTATGTTGCCTACAATAATTACTCTAGTGCTGAACTTCGTGCTATTTTCCATAACTATGAAGTTAATGTAGAAGAGTTTGATGGTAATTATAAGAGTGCTACTCTTCAATTAATGGGTGCTTATGTTTTAGAAACAAGAGATTCTCAAGTAGATTCTTATAAATATATTCGTTCTGAAGAGGGACAAAAATTTGTTAAAAAATATAATGATATGTTCTTAGCTGCTAAAGAAGCAGAAGGACAAGAAAAGATTAATTTAGTAAATAAATTTTATAGTGAATTATATAAAGATTTCCCAATTAGTGAAGATGTTCGTGAAGTTGGTATAGCTCATTCTAGGGGATATTTAGCTGAATATAAGTTAGGTGTAACTCCTATTGTAGCTGCATCTGAAATCTTATTCCAAAATCTTGATATAGATCATACTTTATCTGATAAAGCTATCGGTTATTTCAATGATTTAGGATTATGTAATAAAGCCACTGCTCAATTTGAAAGAGCAATGACAGCTACAATTTGTAGTAGTGAATGTAATGAGTCTTCTAAGGCTGTACGCGTAGATTACAATAAGTTTAGAGAAGCTAAGATTGCTGAACTTAAATCTAAGAATATGTATTTTATAGATGACATTCATAGAGAATTAAGCTTCCAAGAAGCTTTTAAGTCAATTGTTAATAAACAAGTTGAATGCTTTGGTGAAAGTAAGTCTTCTAGTTCAAGTAAATCATCTTCAACTGGTTCTAAGAAATCAAGTTCTTATAAGTCAGAAAAAACTGAAACTAAGACAACTTATCGTACTGAAACTAAGACTAAGACAACTAATGATCGTAACGAAGCAGTAAGAGAAGCTGGAGAAGAAAAAGTTAGAGAGGCTGAAGAAAAAGTTAATCGTGAAACTGAAAAGATGAATGAAGAAGCTAAAAAGAAAGCTGAACAAGAAGCTGAAAAGAAACGCCAAGAAATGCAACGTCAAGCTGATGAACAAGCAAGAAAAAATGAAGAACAAGTTAAAAAAGATGCTGAAGACATGCAAAAGAAAATTGATGAAGCTAATAATAAGATTAATAATGGTGGAACATCAAATGAAAAAGATTATGGAGATCATAATGTAGATTATAATGATAATCATTCTGATAATAATGGAAATCTTAATGATTCAGTAAAAGATGTTACTAAAGATAATAGTGGAACAAATCAAGATTTACCAAATCCAAATGAATCTGGTAAGAGATTTAATAAGAGTACTTCTTCTAGTACAAATAATTCTAGTAGTTCTAGTAGTTCATCTAGTTCATCAAGTAGTTCATCAAGTAGTTCATCTTCTGGTAGTTTCTATACAGAAGAGGTTACTACAAATAATAGTGCTTCAGTAAGTACTCCTGCACCTGCTGCACCAGCACCTGCTGCACCAGCACCTGCTACACCAGCACCTGCTCAAGAGTCTTCTAAGAAACAAGCTATTATTGAATATGAAGAACCTGTTAAATCTAATGAACAAATTGTTGATGAATATATTAATAGTTTAGAGAACCAACCAACTGAAGATTCTTCTAAAACATTAACAAAATAGTTAAAAAGCTCTTAATGGGCTTTTTTCTGTTTTTAAGTAAAATATTGACTTTTTATATTGTATATGTTATAATATGAGTACTTTGAGGGTACAATGGGGGTATGCTCAAGAGGACTTACAAGTTAAGGGGTTGAATATATATGACAAATGCTATGTTAAATACTTTTATATTTGAATACTTAGATGAAAATGATTTTCGTAAGAAAGAAAGATCAGTTCGTAAGTATAACATGTTAGCTTATAAAAAATTAACTTTCAATTATTATCCTGAGTTACGTAAAGGTAATTTCTTAGGTAAAGAGGTTAATAAGAATGAAAAGGATAAGACAGTAAGCTATGAGTTAAAATTACCAACAGATGAATTATTTGCTAAGGTTCATGGAGAAATTACGTTACATTATACTGTTTATACTGAAAAAAACATTATATTATTAACTAATATTACTCCTGAAGGTATCTTAGACGAAGGCCATAGAGCTGAGTTATCAACTTATAAAGGTGTAATGATTTCTAAAACAAATCCTGAAAAGGATATGTTTAAGATTAATTTGTTAAATCGTTTAAGTAAGTAGAGGTCCAAAACTCTACTTTTTTTATTGTTTTTACTTGCAACTGGCTTAAAACTATGCTATTATTAAAGAGCAGTGGATGTTTTGGACCCTTAGCTCAGTTGGTTAGAGCATACGGCTCATAACCGTGCGGTCATAGGTTCGAGTCCTATAGGGTCCACCATTTCATTTTTTATGCGGGTATGGCGGAATTGGCAGACGCGCTAGACTTAGGATCTAGTGTCTTACGACTTGCAGGTTCAACTCCTGTTACCCGCACCATTTTATGTACATGTAGATAGACCTAAGTCTATCTTTTTTTTGTCTGCCAATTCCATCTTATTTAGAGTGAATGAAATGGTGGACGGACTCAAACTATGACCTTCGGTTATTTACTATAAATACAATTATTAGTTATAATATTTTAATATTACAGAACTTGTTTTTTTACTCATCATTATATTTAGTTATTTTATTTTTGCCTAAATGAATTATTTGTTTTTTAGGCTTTTTTTTATTAAAATTTATAAAATGCCCGTTTGCATTTCTTTTTTTATTTATATATTATGCTTGTCGGAGGTGCTTTATATGATTAATTATTCTATTTTGATTGATAAATTTAAAGAAATATCTAATCTTGGTTATATTCCGTCAGTAAATAATAGTACTGGTTCTATTGGTAATACTTTTGAAAAAGCATTAAAGAAGAATCCTGATTCATCTTTTTTTCCTGATTTTCATGGAATTGAACTTAAAACAACTGGTAGATTTAGTAATTATCCAGTTACTTTATTTGGAATAACTTTTGATGGCCCAACTTTTCCTGAAATATTCAGATTAATAGAGCTTTATGGTGTTCCTGACAAAGATTATCCTGATAAAAAAGTTATATTTGCTAAAATTAGTACAAAAGGCTATATTTATCTTTATGAAAACAATTATTACTTTATGTTGGAACTTGATCGTAAAGAAGAAAAATTATATCTGTCTGTCTATGATAAAAATGATAATTTAATTGAAAGAAAAAGTTTTGTTTATTTGTGGTCTATTTTTAATCATGTAAGAACTAAATTAGAGTATCTTGCTCTTGTTCATGCTAGTAAAAAGAAAAGTGAAATTGGTACTTTTTTTAGATATTACAAAATGGAAGTTTTTCGTTTTAAGGGATATGAGAATTTTTTAGATCAAATAGAAAGAGGAACATTCAATGTTGAGTTAATCGCAAGATTAACTAAGAGTGGTAAAGATAGTTCTAGATATAGAAATAAAGGTTTAGTTTTTACTCTAAAGAAGGAATTATTTGATAGAGTATTTGAATTAGAATATGTATGTGATCATGATTCAAAGAAAGAATACTATTTGAAAGATGTTTAATAAGAGTTTGTTTTTTGGCTTTTTTTATAATATACTTATAGTAGGTGAGAGTATGAAGAAGAATTACTTATATTTTTGTATTTTATTAATTATAGGGATTATTATTATTCTATTTTATGGAACTATAAGATTAGACTATACAAATGATATCGTTCCTTCAACCACTTATTCTATTAGGATAAATAGATTTACTAAAAATATGAGAATTCGTGAATATCGTGCTTGTACTACTGTAAATTGTAATGGCTCTGTTTCAAAGTATTCTACTAAGATTAATCCAGAAGAATATAATTTAGTTTCTAAACTATTAAATACTCATTATAGTACAAATGAACTTGTTACTGCCTTATCTTATATAGGAAGAGATGATGAAGTCTTTTGCAACAATATGGATGATTTTTATGATATTGAGGAAGATACCAATCGTGATGGCAAGGTTACTTATAGGGAAATTGGGAATAGTAGATTAACTCAGATGTACAAAAACTAAAAAAATACTTGATTTTTTTCTTATAATTTTGTATCCTCATAAAAGAGGGAGAAAATAAGATGAAAATAATGATGATGAATAGAAAAATTAATACATTAAATTATGTTTGTTCTATTTTAGTTATTTTTGTTTCTTATTTCGTTATTATTTGATATTTGAAGAGTTCTTTTTTGAACTCTTCTTTTTTATAATATCTTATGTTCTTCCTGGAAGAGAGGAGTATTTTTTATGAATGGTCAGAAAATGACTTACAACATTGATGAGATGCCACCTATGGGGAAGGCTATCGTTCTTGCTTTACAACATGTTTTTGCAATGTTTGGAGCTACAATTTTAGTTCCTATCTTAGTTAATGCTGCTGCTGGTGAGGAAGTATTAACTATTCCTGTTGCGTTAGTAGCATCAGGTATTGGTACTCTTATATATATTGCATGTACTAAGGGTAGATCACCTGTTTATCTTGGAAGCTCATTTGCTTTTATTACACCTGTTGCAGCTGCATATTTAAAGGGTGGTATTTCTGGAGCAATGACTGGTATTATGGCTGTTGGTCTAATATATATTATAGTTGCTTATATTATCCATTTTGTTGGTAAAGATTGGTTAGAAAAACTATTACCACCTGTAGTTATTGGTCCAATGATTATGATTATTGGGTTAGGCTTAGCTCCTAGTGCAATTGGACAAATTGGATTATCTTCTGGTACTGAACTAGATATTAATGTATTGATTGTTGCTTTAGTATCATTTTTAGTTACTGCTATAGTTATGACTAAAGCTAAGGGATTCTTAAAAGTTATTCCATTTTTAATAGGTATCATATGTGGTTATATCACTGCAGTTTGCTTAGGGATGATTGATTTTAAAGCTGTAAGTGATGCAAACTTCTTTAGTATGCCACATTTTCAAATTATATTTAAAGATTATCAATTAAGTTTTGGAGCATTACTTACTATTGCACCAATTGCATTAGTAACTATGTGTGAACATATTGGAGATCATACTTCTTTAAGTAATATTATTGGTAAAGATCTTATTAAAGATCCAGGTCTTGATAGAACTTTATTAGGTGACGGTATTGCTACATTTGTTGCTGGGGCTATTGGTGGTCCTGCTAATACAACTTATGGTGAGAATACTTCAGTTGTTGGAATGACAAAAGTTGCTTCTGTTAAGGTAATTGGTTTAGCTGCTTGCTTTGCAATTATTATTGGTTTCTTAGGGAAATTTACTGCACTAGTTTCAACTATTCCTAATGCTGTTCTTGGAGGAGTTTCTTTACTTCTATATGGTTTTATAGCAGTAAACGGATTAAAGGTATTAATTAAAAATCAAGTTAATTTTGAGGATCCAAAAAATGTAGTAGTTGCATCATCAATGCTAGTTTTAGGTCTTGGTGGAGCAGCTGTTTCTATAGTAAACGGTGATTTATCATTAACTATTTCTGGTATGAGTTTAGCTTCTTTAGTAGGTATTATTCTTAACTTAGTATTACCTACTGAAAAAGATGATAAAGAAGATAAAAAAGTTGTAGAAAAAGTTAAGATTACTCAAGAAATTGAGGAAGTTGTTGTTGAGGATGAACCTACTAAAGCTATGCCTAAGAAAACATCTGAAAAAAAGAAATCTTCTTCACAAAAAAAGAAATCAAATAAAAAATAGGAGATTAATATGAAAAATGTTGTAGAATTAAAACATCCTTTGATTGAACATAAATTAGCTATTCTTCGTGATAAGAATAC
>OCVV011356600.1_pt1 | contig 10322 bp, 6 predicted proteins | sample 1539721 | NCBI WGS metagenome assembly OCVV01 (sample SAMN02144230, study PRJEB22623) | gut metagenome | biome: sheep rumen | host: Ovis aries | place: New Zealand
CGAAGCTTCACCGCCGAAGCGATCATCATGGCGATGATTTCGAGCAGTCGAAGGTCATCGTCAAGCTGGTCGGTCGTCGGATTGAATTCATCGACGCTGAGCGCACCCACAACTTCCTTTTCGATGGAAATCGGGACGCAGATGAAGCCCTTTTCCGCCGACTTTCCACGGCCCGTGCGGTCGAGGAATCGGGGATCCTTGGTAACATCAGGAACAACAATCGGTTTACCGGTTTCCACGACTTTACCCGTGATGCCTTCACCCACTTTGTAACGTCCTTTCTTTGCCTGTAACGGAGAAAGGCCCGTGGCGAGTTCAATGGAAATTTCTCCCGTTTGACGGTTGTAAAGAGTTACCGTCGCATGTTTAAATCCCATGTATTCGCCAAGTGTATTCATCACCGGACGCAGGACATTTCTCATGTCCATGCTTTCGTCAAGGATCTGGCCTACTCGATAAAGTAATTCCAGTTCCTTTATCTTTTGATCGTCCTTTGTTGCCATGTGTCCTCACTTAACCTAAGAGCGTTCTGATAATCCCGTTCGCCACACACTTGCCATCGGTAATGGCTCGCACGACGAGCGATTGTCCAGTTGCGCAGTCTCCTGCAATATACACACCTTTTGCCGAGGTCATCCCGGTCGAATCGCGGAAAACACGGCCTCTTTCGTCTGTTCTGAGGTTAAATGCGCTGACAATTTCCGGAATGGCATGCCCAGTGAAGCCCATGGCGAGCAAAACGAGATCCGCCTGAAGCACAAATTCACCGTCTTTTTTAGGAACATTGTACATACGGCCGTCTTCACCACGATGCCATTCGATTTCCGTGCAACGGAGCGCTTTGACCTTGCCGTTTTCACCAATCGCTTCGAGAGTATTGATGTTCCACTTACGAGAACAGCCTTCCTGGTGTGCCGGAGTTTCCTTGAAGATGCGGGGCCATTCGGGCCACGGATTGTTCGGAGCACGCTTGACCGGAGCATTCGGCATAATTTCGATTTGCATCACATCGATAGCGCCCTGACGGATAGCGGTTCCAATACAGTTTGCACCCGTATCGCCACCACCGACGACGACAACATGTTTGCCCTGAGCGCTCTTGGTTTCATCGAATTCAAAAATTTCTCCACCATTGATGCGATTCTGCTGGGTCAAATAATCAACGGCAAAATGAATGCCCGAAAGTTCGCGACCCGGAACCTTCAAGTCACGCGGAGCACGGGATCCGCAGCAAAGAACGATTGCATCGTTTCTTCGCAACAGATATTCCGGAGAAATATCCTTGCCGATACGGACGTTATTCTGGAATTCGATTCCCGCGGCCTTCATCAGTTCTACACGACGTTCAATGACCGTTTTCGGAAGACGGAAGTCCGGGATGCCGTAGCGCATAAATCCGCCGACGTGTTCTGCCGCTTCGTAGACAGTCACATTGATTCCTGCACGGTTCAAGTATTCTGCACAGGCAAGTCCCGAAGGGCCAGAACCAATCACCGCAACTCGTTTATCGGTACGAATCAGCGGGATGTTCGGACGAACCCAACCGTTTTCGTAACCCGTTTCGATCACGCGGTGTTCAATTTCGCGGTTAGTCACCGCATCACCGTCTTGACCGTTCACGCAAGAACCTTCGCAAAGAGCCGGGCAAACAATTCCCGTAAATTCCGGGAACGGACTCGTGTCGAGCAAAAGGTCCAAGGCTTTGTGCCACTGTCCACGGCTCACGGCATGGTTGATTTCGGGAATTACGTTCGTCAGCGGGCAACCGTAATTATGGCAGAACGGAACGCCACAGTTCATGCAGCGGAGCGCCTGTTCCATCACCTGGGCTTTGGTCATTTCCTTGGCGGTCTTTTTGTAATCGTGAATACGTTCTTCAACGGGACGTTCTTCCGCATCACGGCGCGGAATCGAAAGGAACGGTTTTGCTAAAGTCGTCATTTTTTGTCTCCTTATCCGCGGTTCTGATTTTTCATGTTTTCGAGTGCACGGCGATATTCCATCGGGAACACCTTCACAAAGAATTCACGTTCCAGATCCCAGTTGGCAAGAATTCTTTTGGCCTTCGGGCTGCCCGTGTACTTCGCATGATTTTCGATCAGTTTCTTGAGTTCCGCTTCATCTTCTGCATTCAGCGGATCCAAGTCGATCATATCGGTGTTGCAAAGGCTGTCAAAACGGCCTTCTTCGTCGTACACATAAGCAATACCGCCGCTCATGCCTGCGCCGAAGTTAATTCCTGTCGGGCCGAGAACCACAACACGGCCTCCCGTCATATATTCACAAGCGTGATCGCCCACACCTTCTACGACGGCGAGAGCGCCGCTATTACGGATGGCAAAACGTTCACCGACTTGACCGTTCAGGTAAACTTCACCCGACGTTGCACCGTACAGAATAACGTTACCACCGATGACGTTATCTTCTGGCGCAAAAGAGGTTCCTTTCGGCGGGCGCACAATGATCTTTGCACCGGAAAGGCTTTTGCCGATATAGTCGTTCGCTTCACCTTCCAAATCGATCGTAAGACCGTGTGCGGCAAAAGCGCCAAGGCTCTGGCCAGCAGAACCGTGGATATGCAAAGTGATCGTATCGTCCGGAAGTCCTGCATAGCCGTACTTCTTTGCAATACGGCTCGAAATGATCGTGCCGAAAGTACGGTTCGTGTTGCGAATCGGAAGATCCAACGTCACAGGCTTTTTCGTTTCGATAGAGCCTTCGACAGACTTCAAGATTTCGTAATCGTAAGCGCCTTCAAGACCCGATTCCTGCTTCATCGTGCAACGGATTTCTTCCGGAGATGTCGATGCGCGGTAGAGGATTCCGGAGTAATCCAGGCCCTGAGCCTTCCAGAAGTCAATCGCCTTGTTCATTTCGAGAAGATCGCTACGTCCGACCATTTCGTCGAAGGTACGGAAGCCGAGTTCTGCCATGTAATGGCGCACTTCTTCGGCGACAAATGTCAGGTACTGAATGATGTGTTCCGGAGCGCCCTTGAAACGTTTGCGAAGTTCCGGATCCTGCGTGGCAACGCCGACCGGGCAAGTATTCGAATGGCAATGACGCATCATCACGCAGCCAAGTACCACAAGAATCGCTGTGGCAAAGCCGAATTCTTCGGCACCCAAAAGCGCTCCAATGACCACGTCACGACCCGTTTTCATTTGACCGTCTACCTGAAGGCGTACACGGCTACGGAGCTTATTCAGTACGAGCGTTGTCTGGGCTTCGGAAAGGCCAAGTTCCCAAGGAACGCCGACGTGCTTCACAGACGACACCGGAGAGGCTCCCGTACCGCCATCATAGCCGGAGATCAAAATCATATCGGCACGAGCCTTGGCGACGCCAGCCGCAACCGTTCCCACGCCCACTTCCGACACGAGCTTCACAGAAATACGAGCCTTGTCGTTCGCATTGCGCAAGTCATAAATCAACTGGGCAATATCTTCGATCGAATAGATATCGTGATGTGGCGGCGGGCTAATGAGGGTCACGCCCGGAGTCGAATGACGCACGCGCGCAATCTGCTCGCTGACCTTGTGACCCGGCAGCTGACCGCCTTCACCCGGTTTTGCGCCTTGGGCAATCTTGATCTGCAATTCACTTGCATTCACCAGATATTCGTCCGTCACGCCAAAGCGGCCACTGGCCACCTGCTTTGTCGCACTCGAAAGGGAATCGCCATTCGGCAGCGGAATATAACGCGCCGGATCTTCGCCACCTTCACCGCTATTGCTACGGGCACCGATACGGTTCATTGCAATCGCAATCGATTCATGCGCTTCGTTCGAGATTGCGCCATAGCTCATGGCGCCAGTTACAAACCTCTTCATGATTTCCGAAGCCGGTTCCACATCGTCTAATGGAATCGGATCCGTCTTCTTGAATGTGAAGAGGCCACGCAAAGTGCTCTGATGCTTTGTCTGATCGTTAATGCGTTCCGCATAGGAATCGTAGCGTTTTTGGTTCGCCGTACGCACCGCAATCTGCAAATCCGAAATCGCTTCCGGCGTCCAAAGGTGACGTTCACCATCTTTACGCAAACGATATTCACCGCCAGACGGAAGAATCGGACTGTGGCTTTCGATCGCTGCACGCCAGCGCATCAAAACTTCCTTCGCAATTTCTTCCATACCAATACCGCCGACACGGCTTGCGGTACCTGCGAAATACTTATCGACAACATCCTTGGCGATACCGACGATTTCAAAGACCTGAGCGTTACGATAGCTGCGGAGCGTCGAAATACCCATGCGGCTCATAATCTTCTTCAAGCCCTTGTTCATGGCATCGATGTAATGTTCCACCGCTTCCGTCACACCGATCTGTTTATCGAGTTCCTGCGCACGGGACATATGTGCGATCGATTCGAAAGCAAGATACGGGTTGATCGCTGTGGCACCGAAACCGAGAAGGCTTGCCACGTGCATCACTTCGCGCGCTTCGCCCGTTTCCAGAATCAGACCGCAACTGGTGCGAACGCCCACACGGGAAAGGTGCTGGTTCACCGCCGAAACCGCAAGGATTGCAGGAATCGGAGCGAGTTCATCCGGAAGATCCTTATCGCTCAAAATGATGATCTTGTTTCCTTCGCGAACTTCAGCTTCGACTTTTTTGCAAAGTTCATTTAAAGCCTGTTCCAAAAGACGTCCAGCCGAAAGCGTATCAGACAAAACCGGGAAACCCATCTGCACGGTCACGCACTTAAAATCTTCCTGAGAAAGCGTGCGGAGACGTCCCAAATCTTCATTCGAAAGCACCGGATAACGGAACTTGACAAGGCGCGCCTGCGAAGGTTCTTCCGCAAGAACGTTATCGTGAATGCCGAGGTAGGTCATCAAGCTCATCACGAGTTCTTCGCGGATCGGATCGATCGGCGGGTTCGTCACCTGGGCAAAGAGCTGCTTAAAGTACCAATAAAGAAGCTGCGGCTTTTCGGAAAGAACGGCGAGAGGCTGATCCGAGCCCATCGAACCGATCGGTTCCACACCATTCGAAGCCATCGAATTCAGAATGAAGTCCGTATCTTCGCGAGAATATCCAAACAGCTTTTGGCGTTTTAAGAGCGTACTTTCGTCTACAGCCACTTCGCCGACAGCATTGAAGAAGCCGTGAATATCGATGTGGTTTTCCTTGACCCAGCGGCGATACGGTTCTTTGTGAGCAAAGCGAGTCTTGATCGCCTTGTCCTTGTAAAAACGGCCCGTATTCAAATTGATGAGGAGCATTTGGCCCGGGCGGAGAGAACCCTTTTCGGCCACATCTTCCGGAGCAATATCCAAAACGCCCGCTTCCGAAGCGAACACCATGAAGTTGTTCTTTAAGATCGTATAACGTGCCGGACGGAGACCGTTTCTGTCGAGAGTTGCACCAACCCATTCGCCATCGGTAAAGGCAACTGCAGCCGGGCCATCCCAAGGTTCCATAATGCCTGCGTGATATTCAAAGAATCCGCGGACATCCGGTCCCATGGCGTGCTTTTTGCCCCAAGCCTGCGGCATGAGCATCATCATCGAATGGCCCACTTCACGACCGCTCAAAGTCAAAAGTTCGAGAACGTTATCCAAGTTGCCGGAATCGCTCGAGCCTTTTTCGAGAATCGGCATGAGCTTTTTGATGTTATCGCCAAAGAGCGGAGAAGCAAGGTTCTTTTCGCGGGCGGTCATCCAGTTGCGGTTACCGCGGATCGTGTTGATTTCACCGTTGTGGGCCATAAAGCGGAACGGCTGGGAAAGCGGCCAGCTCGGGAACGTATTCGTCGAATAACGCTGATGCACCACAGCCACGGCACTTTCAAAATTCGAATCGTTCAAATCCGGATAGAACACCGGAACCTGCGGGCCAGTCATCATGCCCTTGTAAACGATCGTGCGGGCAGAAAGGCTTGCCACATAGAAACCATCTGCGCCGTCGGCTTCAAGGCCCGATTCGTGTTCTGCACGCTTGCGAAGCACCAAAAGCGCGCGTTCCAAAGATTCACCCGTCAAATCCTTTTTGGACTGCAAAAAGACCTGAGCGATGAACGGCATTTCTGCGCGAGCGGAATCGCCCACCGCCGAAGCCTTGACCGGAACATCACGACTAGAAAGGATTTCAAAGTCTTCTTCCTTTGCAATCTTTTCGATGAGAGCCATCACATCGTTCCGCTTCTTTTCGTTCTGAGGAAGGAAAAGCATTCCAACGGCATAGTGGCCAAGTTCCGGAAGCTTCATCTTCAAAGATTTCTTAAAGAAGTTGTCCGGGATCTGGACGAGCAAACCGGCACCGTCACCGGTATTGACGTCTGCACCCGTAGCACCTCTGTGGAGGAGGTTGCAGAGAACTTCGACGCCCTTCGCGACGATACCATGTTCTCTTTTGCCATTCATGTTCAGAACAAAACCGACACCGCACGCGTCGTGTTCATTCTGCGGGTTGTATAGACCTTGAGCCTTCATATGTCTCCTTCATCATCGCAGTCACTCCATCGCGACCGCAATCAACGTGAAAAAATTATTTGCTCCAAGTCTTCGAGTAAAGGGTTTTAGAAATTTTCGAACGACAAGATTGTAACACAAATGTAGAGATGTTACAAAAATGTCATTTCATTTTTGAAGGCAATTTTCGTTTTCGAGAATATAAAAATGGCGAAATTTTTCGAAATTTCGCCATTTTCAAAGCTTTAATTTATACGTAAAACACTTTTTTGTCACAGATCCGGGCCACAAAAAAAATTTTGTAACCCGCTTCGTCTTCCGCTTATTCGAGAGTCAAAATGTCATTAAAGCCGGTGACTTCAAAGATTTCCTTGACTTCAGATTTGGCATTGCGAATCACCATGCGGCCCTGCTTGTTCATCACCTTTTGCGCAGAAAGCAAAATGCGGAGACCGGCAGAAGAAATGTAATCCAGATTCTGGAAATCGAAAACAAGTTCCGAAATTCCGTCAAGCTTTCCCTGGATTTCGGCGTCCAATTCCGGAGCGGTCAAGGTATCCAATCGACCGTCCACTGCAATCGTCAAAGTTTGTCCGGCTAAATTTTTATTGATATTCATCTTAACCTCACTGGCAAATTTTAAAGTTTATGTCTCTGTTAATGTAATATTTTTTAAGGAGCGGAAGCCAGAGCCTCCGTTTTTTCTACGTCAAAACGGAATACGTGGCGGTTGTAACTGGTCGTCAGCATATAGAATTTTTCTCGCTGATACGCCATCAGGCTCGTGACGAAGTAAGCCCTCAAATTCGAAATCGCAAGCTCTACATCCGTCATGTTCAAAAGTTTACCGTCATCTTTCATCACGCAAAGAATCTTATTCTGGGAAATCTGCACGCTAAATTCTGCAAAAGTCACCCGTCCCTTGTTGGAATCAAACACGAGCATTCCCAATTCTTCGACAAGGATCATCACCTTGTAACGAATATCTTCCGGCACACGATTTGAAATCAAGTATTCTTCAATTCGATCGCGCATCTGCAAAATATTTTGCGGAGTCACCTCGCAACTTTCCGAATGCCAAGTATCCTTTTCCAGAGACAAGAGCCATGGGAAACGCTTTCTCCCATAAATCGCGAAGAAGGCCAAAAGGCAAATCACAAACGCCACATAGGGCGAAATCGCAAGCCCCACCCAAATGCCACGCGACCCGTAAATTTCGCCCAGGATCACGCAAAAAGCGAGCGGGACGAACAAATCTCGCATTGTCGCCACGAACATCGAAAAGAACGGATGATGATGTTGATAAAAAGGCGCATATACACGCAAGAAAGCCTTTGCCACACATCCGATACTCGCCATGCGCACAGCCCAGATCGCTTCGGGCAAAATATTTTCGGAATGAATATGGAAGAGTTTGGCAAGGAGCGGAGCAAAAAGAATCAATAGCACCGTCATCGCCACGCCTTCTTTTAAGATCGCCCCATTCACATGGCGCATCACGTTCTGCACGCCGAGCAAATTTCCTTCGCCTCGATACACCGAAATCAAAGGCTCCGCCGCAAGCCAAATGCCTCCAAAGATAGAGCCCAGTTCGATCACTTCGAAAATCATCGCCAGCACAGGCAACGAATTCGAATCGCAAAAATGCAAAAAGAACTGCGTCAAAATAAACGTGAAAATGGAAAAGCACAAATACGCACTGCTGCACGCCACACTGTAACGGAAAACCGACGCGATATCCCGAATGCTAAAATGGAAGCGGAAATGCAAAGAATTCTTTTTGCGGAAAAAGTGAGTCGAAAGAACCGCAAGGGAAATCAGAGTCGCAAAGAACAAGGCGGCGCTAATGCCTGCAATCCCCATCGAAGGCACAAGCAAAATGGAAAAAAGAATTTCAAAAAAGATCAAAAGCCCATATCCCGAAAAGCAGGTCTTTCCATCGCCGTCCGCATAAACCAATTCCGAAATAAAATAATTGAACGGCAAAACAAGAATGACGCACAAAAGCCAGTTGTAAAAAGGATCCACCAGTTCCATCAAAGAAGCGGGCATTCCGATCAGAGAAAAAAGCGTATTCCGGAATAAAGCGAAGACCAAAAAAAGAACGATCCCCGAAGCTCCCGCCAAAAGGCATCCCTGGCCAAAATGTTCCGCAGCCTTGTCCGGTTTCATTTCACCGACAGCCGTCGCAAAGCAGAGCGTTGTCCCATTCGCAATACAAGCCGCCACAAAGAGAACGAATGTAAAGAGAGGCGTGGTGGTCGTCACCGCAGCCAAGGCGGATTCTCCGAGCATATTACCGGCGATCACTTTACAAATAAGCATCACCGCAATTTCAGCAACCATCGTAAACGACGACACAAGAAGCATAGACCGGAATTTTCTTCCGTAAAATGTGTTGCTGATTCGCATTTAAGTTTTAGCCTTGCTTTTCAATTGTCAAAATGTTTTTATCGCCTTCGCGGCTGTATTCCATTTTGTCCATCGTTTTTTTGACAAGGAAAATTCCGAGGCCTCCGATTTGACGTTCTTCCGCAGAAAGCGTCACATCCGGATCTTTCTTCTGAAGCGGATTGTACGGACTTCCCGAATCGATGAATATCAACTTGGCGCGGAAAGGATCCTTTGCCGATTCGATCTGCAAAGTAATCGTTGGCGATTTGGAATACTGCACAATGTTACTTGCAATTTCGTCGACCGCCACATTGATTTGCATTTGGGTTTTTACCGGGCACCCGGCTTCTTCGAGAGTCCGTTCCACAAATGCATAAAGTTCCGGCAGCGTCGCCCGGCTCGCGTCTAATGTAATTTCCTTCACGATTGTTCCTCCACAGGTTTTCCATGAAAAAGGAAAGCACACGTTGCTATTGCGTCAAGAAAGCATTCGATCACCGGTCCCCTCCTCCAGTAGATTTTATCGATGAATGTACGGCTTAATGTAAGCCATAAATTCTGCGCGCGTTTTTTCGTCCGTTTTGAAGCGCCCCAAAAGCTGAGTCGTGACCATCGATGCGCCCGGTTTTTTGACGCCGCGCATAGTCATGCACATGTGGCTCGCCTCGAGAACAACCGCAACGCCTCGCGGTTGCAGAACCTTCTGGATGAGTTCCGCAATCTGGCGCGTCATGCGTTCCTGGATTTGCGGAAAGCGCGCATAGAATTCGACCACACGAGGAATCTTGGAAAGACCCACCACGCAATCGCCAGGGATATACGCCACGTGAGCGCGACCCGTGAACGGCAAAAAGTGATGTTCGCACATACTCGCAAATTCGATGTTCGGCACGACGATCATTTCGTCATACTTTTCGTGGAAGCGAGTTTTAAGAATATCTTCCGCCTTGATTTTGCCCGAAAGACCGGTCATGAGTTCGGCATACATCTTAGCCACGCGCTTCGGCGTGTCGATAAGGCCTTCACGATTCGGATCTTCGCCCATACCTTCCAGAATCATCCGGAAGCCGTCTTCCATTTTCTTAAAATCCATCATGATAAAAAAATAGGAAATTTGGGGGGTCTCCACCACATGATGTACGCTAAAACCAGGACATTATCGGAATCATCAACGCCATCCAGCGAAACATGGGAATCAACAAGTTCCTGTTCCAAGGCGCACCCGGAACGGGCAAGACCGAATCCGTGCGGCAGATTGCTCGCATTCTGGAACGCGACCTGTTCTGCGTCGATTTCGACACCATCATCGACAGCAAGCTCGGCCAGACACAAAAGAACATCGCCGCACTGTTTGACGAGTTGAACCACTTCGCGCACCCCGAAAAGATTCTCGTCCTGTTCGACGAGATAGATGCCATCGCCCTCGACAGAACCAACTCTCACGACCTTCGCGAAATGGGCCGTGCCACGTCGGCCATTCTCAAGGGCTTCGACAACCTGAACGAACAGATT
>OCVV011300602.1_pt1 | contig 10321 bp, 4 predicted proteins | sample 1539721 | NCBI WGS metagenome assembly OCVV01 (sample SAMN02144230, study PRJEB22623) | gut metagenome | biome: sheep rumen | host: Ovis aries | place: New Zealand
CTGATGAAGGAAAACTTACTAAAGAGAATTTCTTAAAGGAAGATGGTGCTAAAACTTGGGCAGATAAACTTAATATTGACCTTGATGAAGCTATAAAAAAGATTAACAGTTTATCTAAAGATACTAGCAGACTTAGTAATCTCAAAGGTTCTGTAAGCAAACTACAAAATGCTTATTCAGAAAAGCGTGATGCAGTCTTAACAAATAAAGACCAAACTAAGCAAAAAGGTAAACTAAATAAAGTTGAAGCTGCAAGTGCTAGTACGATTAACGACCTTGAAGCGGATTTTGGAGGATTAAAGTATTGGAAAAAGTATAAAGAGATAATTGGCTCTACCACTTCTACTCTTGACGAATGTCGTGAAGCTACGAATAAATTATTAACCGAATTTTACAACAAAGGTAAATATATCAACGAGGTTGTAGATGCTACGGGAAATGTTAATGAAGCAACTCGACAATACTATATTAGCCAAATGGAAGAACTTGGAATTGCCAATGCTGAAGAAGTTGTAAACAAAGAAATCTTACAATCTAAAACCGAATTGTGGTTAACCACAAAAAATTTAGATGATATTACTGTTGAACATATAGATGATTTGCAAAAAGAAGCTAGCGCTTTGAACACTATGGGTGTTGATGCACAATGGGCTGCTAAAATGGTTAACGCTCTTACTATGCAAAAAATCATGGCAAATCATGAAAGCTTAGCAGATAGTGGAGATTTACCGTATTTACAAAAATTAAAGTCTCTTGCTGAAAAAACTGGTATTGCTGTTTCAGAATTAACACAAGCTGAAATTTATTATGCCAGAGCTGAAGAACAAAGAAAACGTGGTGGCGGTGGCTATTATAGATGGCTTTTAGGGAAGGCTAAAGAACTTGAAAAGAAAGCTGAAACCAACATCAATAAGGAACTCACAACTGGTTTGAATTTCCAACCTACAGATTTAAATGAAACAGGTAGCAACGAGAGCAAAACAACCAGCAATGATGCCAAAAAGAAAACCAAAGAAGAATTTGACTGGATAGCTCGATATATAGACGAACAACAACATAAGATTGATTTAGCAACTGCTAAGTTAGAAAATGCTTTTGGTGAGAAAAAACGCAATAAAATATATAATAGTATTGTTAAATATTATAAAAATATTGCGCAAGGATATAAAGTTGGTCTTGGAAAACGTGTAAATAATTTAAAGGCTTATCTCAAAAAGAATGCTAAATATTTATCTCCAGATTTAATTGATAAAATTAAAAACGGTAGAATAACTGGAGACTCAAGCAAGCTTATTCAAAAATATGGTGGTAAACGTGCCGAAATTATAAAGGGCGGTATTGAACGTCAACAAAATATTAATGAGTATAGAAAAAACTATCAAACATCATTAACTGAAGCACGTAAAGAACTAGCTAATAAGTATCAAGACCAAGCTGATCGTAGACAAGCTAAAAGTGATTACAAAAGACAATTATCTGAGGCTGAGGAAAAAGGTTATAAATATCAAAATGAAAAGCTTAAGGAAGCTTATAAATATCAAGAAGCCAGTTTAAAGAAACAAATTAAAGTTGCTAAAATAAATCACGATATTACTGAACAAAAGAAGCTTCAAGCTCAACTTGCTCAATTAGATAATAGCCTTGCTAAAGAACAATTTGATAATACTATAGCATACTTCGAAAGACTTAAAGGCGCAATAACAGATCGCAAAGAGATTGTTCAATCGCAAATAGACCTTGCTTCTGCCAAAGGTGCTAATGCTAGTGTAAATTATTACAGAGACATACAAAAGGCTGATAATGAACTTATCAATAAAAACAAGCAAGCAATTATTGAGGCAAGAAAAGATTTAGCTAAAACTGTTGTTGGTACTGACGAGAGACGTGATGCAGAAGCCAAAGTTAACGCTTTACTTGTAGAGCAAAATAATCTAATGGCTGATATAGCGCAGCAGAATCAGAATATTCTTGCAACATATACTAAGTATATTGACGCTGTTCGTAGTGGTAATAATCGTATTGCAGATGAACTTAGCTTTTTGGATGGCTTAGCTGATTACGATAAGCATACTAGCGATGAAATTAAAGGTTTCTTTACTGATGCTGGAAAAGCTGCTTTAGATGCAACTTATAAAGGATTTTTGATTTCTCAAAAAAACGCACAGTTTGATAAAGAAAATTATAAAAAATTCTTTAAGGCATACAATGATCCAGCTATCAAAGCTGCTTTAGATGCTGGCAAAACCATAGATATTATTACTGCTCAAGGCGAAAAGGTTACAATCAATTCTTTTGAACAATTACGTTTGGAAGTTGATAAGTACTATGATAATTGGAAGGGCGATATTAAATCAACGTATGATTACCAAAATAAAATCTTCGAATTAGAAAAAGAAAAATATACTGAAGAATTAAATTTGGTAAAGAAACTTATTGATGCGAAAAAGAAAGAACTTGATGCAGAAAAAGACCTTCATGATTATCAAAGAACTATCAGTGAAAAGACAACTAATATAACAAACCTTGAAAGACAATTAGCTGCTTATTCTGGTAACACTTCTGAAGAAGGACGTGCAAAACTTCAGAGTTTACAGAAGCAATTAAGCGATGCTCAAAAAGACCTTGAAGAAACTGAATATGATAGATATATATCTGACCAAAAGAATATGCTTGATGAACTTCAAACAGAATACGAGGAACAGATAAATAAATATCTTGAGGATTTTAAAGCTCGTGTAGACGAAGGCTTTAAAGATGCTATTGCTAATATTAAAGATGGTAATGAGTATTTGAAAGCTTTAGCTAAAGAATATGGTTATGAACCTCAATACGATGATTTAGGTTCTATAAAAGAATTAACAAAAACCATAAATAAACTAGACAGCAACATTGAAAGCGAAAGCGGTCTTAATGGTAAAGGCGGTTCAAGCAAGACTAATAATACTTCTACTAAGGAAGATTTAAGTCCAAGACAATCTTTTGTAATTGAAAAACCTCAGAAACTAAAGAACAATAATAAGACTGCTGACCAAGATGCTAAAATTAAAGGTACTAGAGATTCGTTAAAGAAGAAAATTAAAAATATAGTTGATAATAGCAAGTACCAAAAGAAGGATACTAAAAATATATCAGAAGTAAATAAATTAATTTACAAGGAATATAAGAAAGCATTAACAACTACTGGTTTAAAAGAAGTTGCTAAAGTACTTGGTGTTCCTTATGATAATGACAAGAATAGTAAACTTTGGAAAAGCATTAAAGACTTGTATGGATTTTCTAAAGGTGGTATTGCTTCTATCATTAAAAAGAATGGTGATGACGGCATTGCTACTCTTAAACGTGGTGAAGCTGTTCTTACTCCATTGCAATCTAAACAGTTTGCAGTATTAGCAAAAAATCTTGAACATATAAATAGCTTGATGTATGCTCAACAATTAGCAAATGCTAAATACGAAGCTTTAATGGATTTACAACAAGCTCAAATGGAACATCAAGTGGCAATGCAAAAGATATTAACTGGACACGATAAATCGGCAAGTTTTGATGGCGATGTTAATTTCTATTTTGAATTGCATGATGTTCAAAATCCTCAAATGTTCTTACAACAAATTAAGAACGATTATAAAATTCAGAAAGCACTTCAAGAGGTTACTATTAAACAATTAATTGAACCAAATAAACTAGGTGTTAAAAAGATAAAATAATTATTAGGGGCTGTGATCCAGCCCCTAGTTTTTATTTATTCGTTTAAAAGTATCTTAAAACGAATATCTTTTTAGTTAAGACGAATAGGAGAAAAAAATGTTATTAAAAAAAACAGATAATGAACTTGCTATGAAAATAATCATAGAAGAAAATAAAAAACTAAAACAAGAAAATACTAGATTGAAATATCAATTAAACAAAATAGAACAATATGAAAAAGAATTTGAAAAAACAAATCAAGAATTAAAAAATTTAAAAAAACAATACGAAACACAAATTAAACAATATGACGATTTGATGAAAGAATTACGAAAAGAAGCCGAAAAGGTTTTAAATAAATAGAAAGGAAGGTGCATAATGTACGCTACTGATTTTGTATTTGACGGAGTAAACTTATCTAGTAAGGGATATATGATTTGTACATTTGATGGTGATTCAATAGTATCAGGTGGAGAGATTGAACCTATAGTAAAGAAAACTCCTAGTGTAGACGAATATACTTATTATGCTGCTGAAATAAATAATGTCTTAACTTGGGAATTAGGTATCTGTAAACTACCTTGCGGTACTGAAGCATTTGAACCATTAAATCAATATGAAGAATCAGAACTTGCACAATTTTTATTAAAGACAGATGGATATAGGTGGCTACAATTTGTGCAACCAGACGATTATCCTGATGTATTTTATAAAGTTTATATCAATATGACACCATATCAGATAGGTGGTCAAACTTTTGGATATAACTTAACAATAACTTCTAATTGTGGTTATGGCTTTTCTCATGAGTATACTGCTACTCTTACTGATAATAATCAACCTTTAACAATTAATGTAAATAATGATTTGAACAGATATATCTACCCTACTATTTCATTTGAAACAAATGCAGATGAATGTTGGATATATAACGAGAATGATTTAGAACAAAACTTAGATAATGGCAAAGAATGCCATTTTTATAATTTAGGAGATAACGTAGATATCCTTAAAGAAATAAATATGGATAGTGGCAATGATTTGGTTCAAGGATTAGAAAACCCTAATCAGTTTAATTTTCATTATCTAAGATTGGTTAATGGTGAGAATAATATCTATGCAGACGGTATTCTTGCTGATGACCATTACTCTACTACGGAATGGAGTGAGGTTACTCAATATAATTATCATCCGACTAAAAATTTCATACAAACTGGAGATATTAGTCATATAAAGTCTTCTAATGGAATTAGAACTAAGAGAATTGCAGTTGAGTATGAATTATCTGGAGGGGAAGAAATAGTAAGGAATGGCAATTCTAATATAAACGGAACAATTACAGTTCCTAATGATAATTATACAACATTAAAAACAAAATTAAAAAACATCGCTTTTAATATGGAAAAGGCATATAATTATGTTTATTTGTATAAATTAAATGATTATGAATATAAACTGTTTTGTGCTGATTCAATTGTATTTTATGTACCTGTAACTGGTGCTGAAGGTGAATTTCATTCAGGAACTTATTATGACCAGAAAACTTTTGATATTTACGATATTATAATAGATAATATTACTGGAGAATTAGATAATAGTACTAAGTCTACTTCTATGTATGCGTTAGAGGAAGACGATGCTTCGTTCTTATATGTTCCAGTTGAAATAAAAGATTACAATGGAGCACCGTATATACCCGTAACTCGTATATTTACTCCTGAAATTACACACGAAAGAGTAACTGATAACTTATTTGAATTAGATGGTTTACCAATTGAATATCAAAGTTTATCTGCATTTACAGAATATATTCAAAATCGTGGTGTTATAATGTTAAGGACTGATGATTCATATGAGATAATAGATAGCTCTAGCCAGACTTTCTATTATTACTTTTCACATTCTGGAAAAGATTTAAAACTAAACATTATGATAACTCCTGGCTCTGGATATAAAATTTACAATTATGATACACTAAATAAAACATGGAGTAAAACAGCTGATACTGGTGGAACGTATTCGCAAGAAATGAAATTAAATGGTGCTATTGGAGATGTTGTTTATATTTCAGATGGAACTATAGTAGCTCCAAGAACAAATGGGGAACACGCTATAGCAAATGGTACAAACTTTAGCAATAATATAAATAAATGGGAAATTTGTAACAAAGGACAATTTATTATTGGTGGCAACTATGCTAGCATGGCAAATTATTCAACTACAGATTCTGTTTGGATTAATAAAGGCAATGCATCATCTACTAACTATAATGAAAAATGCTTAATCACATTAACGCCCGCCCCTACGAAAATTGCAAAATCAGGATTCTTTTATAACCATAACAGTTCTGGTGTAACTGTTATTTGGTCTCCTAACGCATCTATGCAACCTTATACAACAACAACTATTCCAAGCGGTAAAGCATATAGAACTTCTGGTGCTGGTTATATGCATAATTTAGATTTTTCAGTTGTAGAATTATTATTCTGTAGTATAGATACTTATTCTTCACAACCATTAGCAACGCCTTTTAAATTTACATTTGAAGGATTGCCAGAACATTTTCAAACTGAAGAAGCATATAATGCTTGGACAAGAGCTGGGCATCATGCTACCATATTAAAAGTAAAAACTGATGCAACACAATATACTACTACTTTCAATATTAAATATATTCTAATACAAGATTGTACGTTAGACATATATCCACAGCGTAGTAATTATGGTTCTTTTAGAGGTAATTTTTACGAGATAAGAAATAAAGATTCTGAAACACCTGTTTTATATGAATATAATGATAATTTGAAAAGATGGCATGGTTCGCCTATAACTGGTGTTCAAGATGGCAGTGATTTGTTTAAAATCGGTTCTGTAGATTCTTATTCTATAGCACATTATACCGATATTGTAATAGATGACCAAAGCGGAGATATTGAATCATCTATAGGTTTAGATTGGATGAACGGTAACGACAATAATAATCAATGGGAATTAAATTGGTATACTTTTGATGAAAGCTGGAATTTAGTACTTCATGACAGGTTTACTGCTAACAACGATGATAAGTATCAAATATACCCAACCACATTAATAACATTCCCACTTGAAGATGCAATTTTAAATTTAGATAATGCTCAAATTACAGATCAAATAACAGGCGTTACAGAATCGTTATATAATGCTGAAGAAGTTGTTATTCATACTTGCAATATTACTGGCATTACAGGAAATGTATTAGAATATTCATATGATAAATACGATCAAATAGAATCGCAACAAAATGCAACTATAAAATATAGAGAAATAAGGAGAGTGCTTGTGTAATGAAGCCAAATAAAATTATTAGGTTAGATAAAAATACAAAAACTTTTTACTCTCCTACCCTAGTACTTATGACAAGAGATTTCACTCCACTAGGTAAAATAAGCAAATATTATAATTGGAATATTTCATTAAAAGCTAATGGCGTAGATGAAATATCTTTCGATGTTAATAAATCTTATTATGATGAATTTGGAAATGAAATCACTTGTCCTGTATGGGATGAATTAATAGATTTAAAAATTGTAGATGTAGATGGGTTTGGTAAGTTTGAAATAAGCGTATCATATACCGATAATACTGAAACAATCAAATCTATTCATGGCGAGAGTTTAGAAGTCGAATTAGGACAATTATATTTAAGAGATTTTCATGTAAACGATGAAGACTCTGTTGCTGGTGATATAACAGAATATAATAAAATGCACTTTAACGAAAAAGGTGATTTTATACCTACAGCATTTTATAAACCTTATGATAAAGATAATTCACTATTACATAGAATACTAGCAGATAAAGCTCCACATTGGAATATAGGATACGTAACACCTTATGTAACTTTAGGTGAAAATGAGGAAGCTGAAAAGGTCGAAAATTTTATACGAACATATACTGTTGATGGTACTGATATATATAGTTTCTTGACCGAAGATGTTGCAAAAGAAACTAATGTAGTATTCTTGTTTGATACAAATACAAGAACTATTAACTGCTATAGCCTAGAAGATTGTTACGTTAATGGTGAATTAGTACAAAAAGGTATTGGTGAAGATACTTTAATTATGATTTCCAAAAAGAAATTGGCTAATGAAATAGGTATAGAATCAAATAAAGAAAGTGTAAAAAATTGTTTTAGAGTAACAGGTGGCGATGATTTAATCACATCTCAAGTCGCTGCTGTTAATATGAACGGAAGCAATTACATCTATAAGTTTGCTCCGTTTCAATTAGCCGACATGCCTAGTGAATTAGTTGATGCATTAAACGCATATAATATTAAAGTTGAAGAAAACAAGGATGTATATTACGGCAAGCCTAATGGTATTTATACTAGACTTGTTAATGCATATGAACAATTGAATATTTGGAAATCAACAAAAATGCCTGATACTCCATTAGTAGAAACCAAAGCTGAAGATGAATACATAAAAATCATTAAAGGCTTAAGAACAGGTGTCGGTATATCAGATGAAAACATAGTATTATCAATAGCTAACAATAACGTATTAGCTATGGCTCAAGTTTGTTGTGATAGTAGATATAAAGTAAATCTTGTAAAAAGAGAAACTCCTACTATTCCACGTATAGAAAATCAAACATGGATTGGCAATATACAAGTAACTAGAATGGCAGATGAAACTGATTCCTTTCCTAAAGAAGAAGGTACACTTGTTCAAACTATTGAAGTACCTTTAATGGCAAACGAAGAGCTTTGTGCTAAACAAAAAGTGGATATTGCCTTGGCGAGAAATGATATGACGCAACTTGATGTCAGCATTACCGATAATATGGACGAAGAACAAATACGTAACATATTTAAAGAGTATTGTTTAGATATGCTTAAGTCATTTAGAGATGGATACGAATTGTGTTTAAGTCAATTGAATGGTGTTGGTAGCTATTCTACTTCTGCTGCTCATAATGATTTGTACGACAAATATTATCCACGCTTTAAAATCGCTGATGAAGTTTATAATTCACGTAAAGAGCAAATTAATGCTATTCAAAATGAGATTGATGAACTAATAGTTGAACAACAAAATTTTCAAAAGGAAATGAATTTTCCAACTAATATTGGTATGGATTTATATCTTAAGCTATGTGCTTATATTAGGGAAGATGAATACTCTAACTCTAATTACATATCCGATAATTTGCAAACTACATCTGAATATCTTGACAAAGCAAAAGAATTATTAGATGTTGCTTCTACTCAATTAGACAAAGCATGTATGCTCCAAAGAACTGTTTCTACTTCTCTTAATAATTTACTAATTCTTCCAGAGTTTGAACCTTTATACGATAGTTTTAATTTATTTAATTATATAAGAGTTCAAAGCGAAGATGAAATGTTTAAGTTAAGAATATTAGAAATAAGTATTGATGGTGAAAACTATTCAGATATAAATGTCACTTTCGCAGAACAAATAGAAGACCTTGAAGGTTCTTTGTATGATTTGCGAAGTATTATATCTCAAGCATCTGCAATTTCGTCATCATATGATGCTACTATGCTACAAGCAAAACAAGGTAAAAAAGCTAATTCTACTTTTAATGATATGTCAGATACAGGAATTAATGCAAGCGAATATTCATTTGTTAATGACAGCAATCAAGAACTTACAATAAATAGTTCTGGAATAATTGCAAGAAAGATGAATGACATAGGTGTGTATGATGATAAGCAATTAAAAATAACATCTAACGGTATATATATGACGAATGATAATTGGGCTACTATCAAAGAGGCTATAGGCGAAGTTGTATTAGATAACGGAAATACAAGTTATGGTATTGTGGCAGATAATCTTATTGGTAAATTTATTTTAGGTAGCAATCTTGAAATTAGTAATGGTGATTCAACAGTATCAATTAAGGGTGATTCCATCAAAATTGGAGATGTAGCAAAGAGAATATCAGAAAAAGGTATTGTATTATCTTATGATGGCTCATTGAAATGTCATTCAAGCTGGACTGGCGGTCAAGAAACTGGAACTGATACAAATCCTAATGATGATAATTATTCAGCAACTTGTGAGTTTGATCCAAATAACGGATTTACAATAACAGGAAGGGGAATGGGTTGGTCTAATCCTGAACAAAAGATAATACGTATAGTTTATGAATATAATTTTAATATTGATATACGTGAAAATAAAACAATAAGTTTCAAGAGTTATAAAGCAGATGCAGATTGGAATCCTACTACTGAAGTTTTAGGATATTGGTACATTACGCCATATGGTCAGCTAATAGGTAATTATTCATAACGAGGTGTTTTATGAGAAAATTAAAACAAAAAATAAAAAGAAAAATCAAAAAAATATTTAAAGGTCACATGAGTCACATCATTGTGACCTTTTCTATTTCTTCAGTAATCATATTTACTATTGTAGATATATACTTGGAGATAAAAGATATACATTTGTCTGATACTTTAATTGAATGGGTTTATAAATTCTTTGGATTAGAATTACTTGCTCTTTCAGGAATCAAAGTATCTAAACATATAGGTTCTGCATTCGGACGTATGGACGAAGCTGTAGATGGTTCAGAACCTTTAGATGAAAGTGAGGAATAATATTATGAGTATGAT
>OCVV011293461.1_pt1 | contig 10319 bp, 14 predicted proteins | sample 1539721 | NCBI WGS metagenome assembly OCVV01 (sample SAMN02144230, study PRJEB22623) | gut metagenome | biome: sheep rumen | host: Ovis aries | place: New Zealand
CCGCCGAGGAGCGCACCGAAATCCTCCGAGACGACCACCTCATACCCTACAATGACAGCGTGACATTCCTGATGGGGTGGCTGAGCCAGCACACAAGGGAGAAATACCTGCGAAAACGGGAATTATAGACTTGGCATTACAATAAACCATCCCTTTTAGCGTTATCTTCAAAAAATAAAGCAATGCAACAAGTAGTCATCAATGTCGAGAACCCTTCCATCTTGCCCAGTCTTAGGCGGGTTTTGAATGCTATGGAGGGAGTTAGTATAGCCCCCAAGCCCCGGCGCCGACGCAGTGGTATAGAAGAGGCGGAGGAAGACATCCGCAAGGGTCGCGTATATAAAGCCGCCAGTGTGGATGATATGTTCGAGCAAATATTGGGGGCTTGAGGTATGTATAGTGTGGAATACACCAATCGTTTCCGGAAAGACTTGAAACTTTGCCAGAAACGGGGCAAAGACATAGAACTGTTGCGAGACGTCATCAAGACGCTGGTGGCCAAGGGCAAATTACCGGCAAAGTATCGCCCTCATATTCTTACCGGGAAGTACGCCGGCAAATGGGAGTGCCATATCCAACCCGATTGGCTGCTGGTATGGGAACAATATGACGACCAACTACGCATGATAATGACCAATACAGGAACCCATTCAGACCTATTTTAACCATGCTGCAACCCGGAATCAAAGGACATCATGAACAGACCGTCACCCCCGCGATGAGCGCCGCGCGGGTGGGCAGCGGACTGGTGGACGTGTTTGCCACGCCCATGCTGGTGGCGCTGGTGGAACAGACCTGCTACGAAAGCGTGCTGCCGCACCTCGACGAGGGGCAGGGCACCGTGGGCACGCTGGTCAACGTGAGCCACACCTCGGCCACACCCATCGGAAAGCGCGTGTGGTGCGACAGCGAGCTGGTGGAGGTGGACCGCCGCCGCTTGGTGTTCCGCGTCAAGGCCTTCGACGAGGCCGGCCCCATCGGCGAGGGCACCCACGAGCGCTTCGTGATCGACACCGAGCGCTTCATGCAGAAACTGCAGTCAAAAGGCTGATCGCCCTGCCGCTGAAAAACAGCCTCTTGCAGGCACCCTCCAGGCATCCCCCAGGCATCAACTAGGCATCCCCTCTGCATCATGTCTGCTTGCAAGCATCGAGGATGCAAAGAATGAGGCTTTTAGGTGATTGGGGCGTTCGGCGCCCGTGGGGCGTATTGTGTGGAAAATATATAAATAATGTTAAAATGAGGCGCTTCGATATTTTATTTTGCCATGTGAAATATATTCTGTATTTTTGCATTTCGATTTTATCAAGTACGAACAATGGAAAAGGAAGTCCGCGAGCAGATAAAAGATATCATACAGCACGAGGTGCTGCTGGCCACGGGATGCACCGAGCCGGGTGCCGTGGCGCTGTGTGTGGCCAAGGCCGTTGAGATGCTGGGTGCCGAGCCGGACCGGATCCGGGTGCGGCTGAGCAAGAATGTCTTTAAGAACGCCATGGGCGTCGGCATCCCCGGCACGGGCATGATCGGCCTGCCGATAGCGGTGGCGATGGCCGTGGTGCACGGCGACCCGAAGCGCGGCCTCGAGGTGCTCACCATGCCGCAGGACCAGGTGGACGACGCCAAGCGCTGGCTGGCCAACCATGCCGACCGGATCGACATCGGCGTCAAGGAGACGAGCGACAAGCTGTATATCGAGTGTTCAGTGTTCAGTGGTCAGTGTTCAGCCGTGGCCGTCATCGCCAAACGGCACACCAACTTCATCTTCCTGAAGAAGGACGACCGGGTGCTGCTGGACCACCAGCAGGGCCTCTTCCAGGAGCAGGACAACGACGACAACCCGCAGGAGGACAACCGCCAACGTGTGGAGCTGACGGCACGCATGGTGTACGACTACGCCACCACGGCGCCGCTCGAGGAGCTGGAGTTCCTGTGGGACACCGTGCGCTACAACACGGCCGCGTCGGAATGCGGCCTCGAGGGTATGGGACTGCACACGGGCCAGATCCTGATGGATCAGGCTCGGGGCGACATGGTGCACACCGTGGTGGCGCGCACCGTGGCGGCCAGCGACGCCCGCATGGACGGCTGCACCAAGCCCGTCTACAGCAACTCCGGCTCGGGCAACCAGGGCATCTGCTGCACGCTGCCGGTCTACTACTACGGCCGCGCCCGCGGCTGCAGCGACGAGCAGATACTCCGCGCCCTGACCATGAGCCACCTGATGAGCATCTACATCAAGCGCGGCATCGGCCGCTTGAGCGCCCTGTGCGGCATCGTGAACGCCACCATGGGCGTCAGCGCCGCGCTCACCTTCCTCGAGGGGGGGAGCTTTGAGCAGACGGGCTACGCGATGAAGAACATGATCAACACCATCGCCGGCATGGTGTGCGACGGCGCCAAGCCCAGCTGCGCCCTAAAGATGAGCGTGGGTCTCTACTCGGCCTTCGTGTGCAGCGAGCTGGCCGTGCACTGCCGCGTGGTGGACTGCACCGACGGCCTCAGCGAGCGCGACCTCGACTGCTCGATCCACAACCTGGGCCGACTGGGAAAGGACGGCATGAACCAGACCGACGACATGATACTCGACATCATGACCCACAAACGGGGCTGACCGGGCCGCGGGGTACCAACCGCCACGTGTTGATAACTTTGTGGGCAACCGGGAAACGGTTAAAGAAAAAGTGAGTAATTTTGCAATTCGAAATAATCGTACAACAATGAGAGAAATGGACAACCAAGAGACAAGAAAGGAAGAACTCTACAGCCAGGCCATCCCTGCCGGAAAACGTAGATATTTCTTCGATGTGAAGGAAACCCGCGGCGGTGACAAGTTCATCACCATCACCGAGAGCCGCAAGTTGTTCAACAACAACACGGGAGAGTTCTATTTCGAGAAGAACAAGATGTTCCTCTACAAGGAGGACTTCGACAAGTTCCGCCAGGGACTGGAAAACGCCTTTTCGTTTATCGAGACCGGCATCGTGCCGCCGCCCGTGGTGGTGGAAGAGAACCTGCGCGACGACGCCGACCGTCGTCTGGACGAGATAGACTTCAAGTTTTGAGATATGGCTAAGATAATATCCATCGCCAACCAGAAGGGCGGGGTGGGGAAGACCACCACGGCGGTGAACCTCAGCGCCGCGCTGGCCGTGCTGGAGAAGAAGGTGCTGCTGGTGGACTGCGACCCGCAGGCCAACGCCACCTCGGGCCTGGGTGTGGATCCCGACGCGCTGGAGAAGAGCGTCTACGACTGCATCCTGGGTCAGGCCGCCGCGCGCGACGTCATCATGGAGACCGACACCCCCAACCTCGACCTGCTGCCCACGCGTATCGACCTGGTGGGCGCCGAGGTGGAGCTCATCAACGAGAAAGGCCGCGAGCAGTTCCTGGGCCGCGCCCTGCAGGCGGTCAAGGACAACTACGACTTCGTCATCATCGACTGTTCCCCGTCGTTGGGCCTGATCACCATCAACGCCCTGACCGCCAGCGACTCGGTCATTATTCCCATCCAGAGCGAATACTTCGCCCTGGAAGGCCTCGGCAAACTGTTGAACACCGTCCGCATTGTGCAGACGCGCCTCAACCCCAAGCTGGCCATCGAAGGCCTGCTGATCACGATGTACGACAACCGTCTGCGACTGGCCCGTCAGGTGGTCGAGGATGTGCGCGGCCACTTCAAATCGATGGTCTTCGACACCCTGATCTACCGCAACACCAAGCTGGCCGAGGCCCCGAGCTACGGCAAGAGCATCATCATGCACGACGCCTCGTCGACCGGAGCCATCAACTACCTCAACCTGGCGCAGGAGATACTGACGCGCAATAAAATGTAAGAAGCTATGACCAAACAGAAAAGCGGCGGATTGGGCCGTGGCCTCGGATCCATCCTGCCCGACATAGACCTGGAGGCCGTCAAGCCGGTGGCCGACACCATCAGCATGGTGCCTGTGGCCAAAGTGACCCCCAACCCCTACCAGCCGCGCCGCGAGTTCGACGAGGCGGCCCTGGAAGAGCTGGCCCAAAGCATCCGTCAGCAGGGCGTCATCACCCCCATCACCGTGCGCCGCATGCCCGACGACACCTACCAGCTGATCGCCGGCGAGCGCCGTCTGCGGGCGTCGCAACGCGTGGGCCTCAAGGAAGTGCCCGCCTATGTGCGCGCCGCCACCGACAACCAGATGATGGAGATGGCCCTGGTGGAGAACATACAGCGTTCCGACCTCAACGCCATGGAGGTGGCACTGGCCTACCGCCAGCTGATCGAGGAGTGCCGACTCACCCACGAAGAGCTCAGCGAAAAGGTGGGCAAGGACCGCTCGACCATCACCAACTACCTGCGACTGCTCAACCTGCCCTCCGAGACCCAGCTGGCCCTGAGCCGCGATGTGATCAGCATGGCCCACGCACGGGCGCTGGCAGGTGTGGAGGAAGTGGATCGACACTTGGAAATACTGCACGAGGTCATCGACCGTCACCTCTCGGTACACCAGACCGAACAGCTGGTAAAAGCCGGCAAGACCAAGCCGAAAACCGCCGTGAAGCAACGTGGAGAGTTGCCTGAAAGTCACCGTGATGCACAGCTTCGCCTAAAGGAACGCTTGCAGTCCACGGTGGAGATCAAACGCTCGCAGCGCGGCAAGGGTACGCTCACCATAGCCTTCAACAACGACGCCGACTTCGAACGTATCATGAAATTGCTGGAGAGATAGAAGACATGGAGAGAAAAGGAGGAATGCGGAAGCTGGTCATGCTGATCTGTATCGGCATGGCTTTCCTCTTTTCTGCTCCGTCGCTCCGAGCTCAGGAGCACTCGGCCATGAAGGCCATGTGCTTCTCCATCTTTCCAGGCGGTGGCCAGGTCTACAACCGCCAGGCCTGGAAGATCCCCATCATCTATGGCGCCTTTGCCGGCATGGGCTACCTGATATACGACAACTACCAGAGCATGAAGATGTTTAAAGACGAGTACCTCTTCCGCGTGCAGCACGACGGGGCCACCCACCTCAGCGGCTACGAGTCCTACCCCACGAGCAACATCTACAGCCTCTACAACTCGTACAACCAGAACTTCCAGTTGATGATCATCATCACCGTCGGCATCTATGCCCTCAACCTGGTCGACGCCTACGTCTTCGGCCATCTGTTCGACTTCCAGATGAACGACGACATCACACTGGGCCCCACCGTCATCGGCTCCCCCTGGGGGTTGACGCCGGCGGTAGGGCTGACCATGAACCTATAGACAACAATAACACATTTTAATAAAGCAATGGTAAACAAACTTTTGATGTTACAAAGCGATGTGGCGACTGCGGTCGACACTCTTGAAAATGCTGTCGCCCCCACGGCCCCCGAGCGCATCACCCTGTGGGACATGGCCCTCAACGGAGGCTGGATCATGCTGGTGCTGGTGCTCCTGCTGGTGCTGGCCATCTACATCTTCTTCGAGCGTTTCCTCACCCTCAACGGCGCCCTCAAAGGCAAAGAGGACGAGCAGTTCATGGAGAAGATCCGCGAGTTTGTCCACGAAGGCAATGTGGATGCGGCCCGCAAGCTCAGCAAAGAGACCGACACCCCGCTGGGTCGCATGATCAACAAGGGCTTCTCCCGTCTGGGACGTCCGCTGCCCGACATCCAGGCGGCCATCGAGAACGAGGGCCAGCTGGAGGTAGCCCGCCTTGAGAAGCGCGTCTCCTACGTGGCCACCGTGGCTTCGTTGGGCCCCATGATCGGTTTCCTCGGAACGGTCACCGGTATGATCACTGCCTTCCAGGACATGGCCCATGCCGGCAACAACATCGACATCAGCCTTCTCTCCACGGGTATCTACGAGGCTATGGTCACCACCGTCGGCGGTCTGATCGTCGGCATCGTCTGCTACTTCCTCAACAACCTGCTCGTCAGCCGCATCAACAAAGTCGTTTTCGAGCTGGAAGTGCGTGCCAATGAGTTCATGGACCTGCTCCACGAGCCCGCCTAATCCACCCAAAACCGCATCAGCTATGATTCGCAGTCAGAACAAAATCAAGATAGAGACCAGTTCCTCGTCGATGAGCGATCTGGTGTTCCTGCTGCTCATCTTCTTCATGATCACGTCGACGCTCATCAGCCCCAATGCCGTCAAGCTCTTGCTGCCCGAAAGCAGCAGCAAGACCATGGCCAAGCAGAATGTGACCGTCTACATTGACGAGTCATACAACTTCTACGTCGGCGAGACGGCTGTCGGGGTCGACCAGCTGCAGCCCGCCATAGCGGCCGGCATCGAGGCTGGCGTCGAGGACGCCTGCATCGTCCTTCGGGCCGACAAGACCGTGCCGGTACAGTATGTCGTCAATGTCATCGATGCCGTCAACGAGATCAATTCCACCTCGGGCACCAAACATAAAGTCATCCTGGCAACATCCCCCAAGAAATGAGCAACCAACTGAAATCAGGAATCTTCACGGTGGCCATCATGGCACTTGTTGCCGTGGTGCTGCTGGCCTTCGGCTACGATCCGCCCGATCCGCCGATCCCCGAAGAGGGTGTCGAGGTGAATGTGGGCGACAGCGACTACGGCCTTGGCAGCGACCCCGAGCCTGCGAGCGAGGCTTCCAGTTACGCACCGCCGGCGGCGGCGAACCAGGTAGCCACACAGCACACCGAGCCCAGTGTCAGCATGCCCAGCACCCCCAACCAGGGCAATGTCACCAATCCTGCCGCCCAAGAGCAGCCTCAGCGGGAGAACAAACAGCCCGAGCTCAACCCCAACGCCACCTTCCCCGGCATGCGCAACCATAACGGCCGCAGCGGCAGTGGCAGCGAAGGTCAGAGCACCGGCACTGGCAACCAAGGCAACCCCAACGGAACACCCAACAGCAACAACTACACCGGCAACGGTGGCAATGGCAGCAACTACAAGCTCACTGGCCGCACTGCCGTGTCGCTCCCCAAACCGGCCTACAACTCCAACAAGCAGGGCACCGTCATCATCGATATTTGGGTCAACCAGCAGGGACAGGTGGTGCGCGTAGAGGGTCCTGCCAAGGGGTCGACACTTACCGACGGCGCCATGGTCGAGCAGGCCAAACAGGCCGCCCGCAAGGCCCGCTTCAACGCCGACACCAAAGCCCTCGAGGAGCAGAAAGGTTCCATCACCTACATCTTCACGATATGAGGCTCGACAAGTACCTATGGGCAGTGCGCCTGTACAAGACACGGTCGTTGGCGGCCGACGCCTGCCAGACCGGCCGGGTGAAGCTCACCGCCGACGGGCGCGAGCTCAAGCCCTCGCACGACGTCAAGACTGGCGAGCGCTACAGCCTCAACATCGAGGGGCTGCACAAGGAGGTCGAGGTGCTGGCCCTGCCGCCCAACAGGGTAGGGGCCCCGCTGGTGCAGGGCTTCCTCATCGACCGTACCCCGCAGGAGGAGTACGAGCGTATCCGGATGGCCCGCCAGTACGCCTTCGAGCGGCGCGACCGCGGCGAGGGACGACCCACCAAACGTGACCGACGCGACATCGAGCGCTTCAAGTATGAGTGATAGGGGGTAAGGTTTAAGGTTTAAAGTTTAAGGTTTAAGGAAAAATAGGAGAAAAAACATAATTTTCCTGAATCAAGTTGCAATAAAACAGTTAACCGTCGTACCTAACTAACGAATAGAGCAAGTGGAAGACAGACAGATAGTGGAGGCTGTGCTGAAAGGCGACACGCGGCGCTATGCCGATATCGTCGAACGCTACCAGCAACACGTGGCCAACCTGACCTACAAACTCTGTGGCAACCGCCTCGACGTCGAGGAAGTCACCCAACAGGTCTTTGTGGAGCTCTACATGGCCCTGCCGCGTTTCCGCTTCGACTCGAAACTGAGTTCTTTCATCTACCGCATCACCGTCAACACCGTCTGCAAGATGATGAACAAAGCCAAGCGCTTCATCTCGGCCGACGCCATGGAGAACCTGCCCGAGCAGCGCAGCGAAGACCTCAACGCCCAGCAACGCATCATCCGCGACGAACAGCTGCAGCAACTCCGCACCGCCATCGGACACCTCAACGACGAGCAGCGCACCGCCTTGGTGCTCTACACCTTCGAGGACTTCAGCTACCAGCAGATAGCCGACGTGATGCAGTGCAGTCTGAGCAAAGTGGAGAGTCTGATATTCAGAGCAAAGAAGAACCTGGCTAAAGAAGTGAAACAATGACACTGGACGAACAACTGGAACAACTGGCAGCGATGGAGTACCCCCATCGGGTCGACGTGCGCGACGCCGTCATGCAGCAAGTCGAGTCGCTCCCCATACGCCACCTGCACACCGCGCCCCCATCGCGCCCCCTGTGGCAGCGCTTGAGCGCCGCAGTCGCCGCCGTGGCAACCCTCCTCCTCGGGGTGGGAATCGCCATGCCCTACCTTCGCTCCTACGACGACGAGGGCATCGCCGGCACCATGGCCCAACTGGGCGACTACAGCTCGTGGAACACCGTCGAGGATATCGCCACCGACCCCTACGACTACTTCTACGACCAAGACATCTAAACCGCACCACGACAAGACAACCCGATTACCGATCAACAATATCAAATCATATGAAAAAGCACCTGCTCCTTCTCCTGACCCTCATGCTGACCCTGCCGCTGGCCGCCCAGACCGACGGCGGCGCCCCCGCCAAGAAAAAGAAACACCCCGAGATCACCGAGGTGGTCAGCGACCTCAGTGCGCCACAGAAGCACAAGATCGAGACCATCACCCACGAGTCGCGCCAGCGCACCGACGCCCTGCGCCAGCAGCAACGCGCCGTGCGCGACAGCATCAAGACCGTCATGGACCTCGAGGGCGACCAGAGCCGCACCCTCTTCCCCCTCTTCGACCGCGAAGCCGCCCTGCAGGCCGCCGTCAGCCGCGAGATGTACACCACCAAGCTGCGCATCGATGCAGTCCTCACCCCCGGCCAGCGCGCCACCCTCCGCAAGGGGCGGAAGTGAGCCGCGGGCACATACCCACATGCGGGTGGTGGACAGCGCATGATCTTCATGCCGTCCACCACCCGTTTTTTTTCTCCCGTCGAGCGACACCTCCTGGCCGAACCCTGGCAGGTCGACCCCTCCGAAATGCCCATGGTTCCTAGGTGGCTCCGTGATGACTCCCTGATGACTCCCTGATGACTCTCTTAAAACCAGGGTAAAATCCTTGCCCTGTCAGCGTTTTGCGAGTTTTCCAGCATGGTTAGCACACTTCCGGAAGGCTAGAGATCTTGTTTTGAAATAGTTAAACATGCAAATTAGATCGTGCACGATCTATTTTTTTAACCTAATTTTACTTAAATTTGTTGTTTTGGGCTGCGTTTTCGGATCGCAGCATCGGCGCGATGCGCCGACGACCCCGCGGAGTGGGTCGTTCTCCGCTTCGCTATCGGAAGCCTCCACTGGAGGCTCCCTTCACGTGCACGATCTATTTTTTTAACCTAATTTTACTTAAATTAATTATAACGGCGAATTACTCGAAGAACTCGAAGCTACGCAGGTCAATTTTCAGCTAATTACTCTAAGCTACGCAGGCAGTGGATCTAAATCGCCTTGCCCTTCGGGCAGAGATCTGGTAGATCTTGCAGATTTTCGCCTGCGGCGACTGCGGCACGGGTGGTGGCGTCGGCAGATAAATCTACAAGATCAACAAGATCTCGCTCGCGGTGCGAGCAGGAGAATGGCCGAGCCCTGCGGGGAGGAAATGGGTAGATCTTGTGGATCGGACGCTTTTTTTAGGCTGTATTGATTTTATTTTGTATATTTGCATTTTCCGCTCCCGACCGGAGGAGTGTATAATGAATTGAATATAAATAAAATAAGATAACAATGAGAAAACTTGCAGTGGTGGCTTTCGGTGGCAACGCGCTGTTGCGCAGCGGCCAGAAGGGCACCTACGAGGAACAGATAGAGAACGTGGAGCGCACGTGCGAGAGCCTGTGTGCGTTGCTCAAGCGTGGCTACAACGTGGTGATCGGCCACGGCAACGGTCCGCAGGTGGGCAATGTGATGCTGCAGCACGAGGCCGGCAAGAGCGTTGGTGTGCAGGCCATGCCGATGGACTTCTGCGTGGCCGAGACGCAGGGCTCTATAGCCTACCTGATCGAGATGGGGCTGCGCAACGTGATGGCCCGCAACGATATACAGCGCGACGTGGTGACGCTGGTCACCCAGGTGGCGGTGAACAAGCTGGATCCGATGTTCCAGAACCCCACCAAGCCCGTGGGCCCCTACTACACCAAGGAGCAGGCCGACCAGCTGGCCGCCGAGACGGGTGCCAAATACAAGGAGGACCCGAAGGGTAACGGCTGGCGCAAG
>OCVV012848951.1_pt1 | contig 10314 bp, 8 predicted proteins | sample 1539721 | NCBI WGS metagenome assembly OCVV01 (sample SAMN02144230, study PRJEB22623) | gut metagenome | biome: sheep rumen | host: Ovis aries | place: New Zealand
CGATATGACAAACTTGACAGAATTTATATTTCTGTAATCATGCTTGCAATGATTTTTGATGCTCTCTTTTTTATGTGAACACGCTGTAATTTTGCGGAAATTTTCCGCTTTGATAAGAGATTACGAAAGGAGTTTTTAAAAAACGGGGTCTGAAAAAAATTTTCTGAAAAAAATTATTATCTTAATTTTCCTTGATTATTTTCAGGATTTCTGATATTGTCTCTTTGGGTGTATTCGTTGTCTTTTTCCCATGATTTCTGATTTTCGTTGTTATCATAATTATTTTCGCTGTAATCGGGCGAATTTCCGAAATTTTCATTTCTTTCCCAATTAAATTCAGGGAAGCCGTTATCATGGTTATTTTCGTTTGAATCTTGGAGATTTTCATTGTTTTGGGTTTTATTTTTGTCTGAATCGGGGAGACTTTCATTGTTTCGGGTTTTATTTTTGTCTGAATCGGGGAGATTTTCATTGTTTTGGGTTTTATTTTTGTCTGAATCGGGGAGATTTTCATTGTTTCGGGTTTTATTTTTGTCTGAATCGGGGAGACTTTCATTGTTTTGGGTTTTATTTTTGTCTGAATCGGGGAGACTTTCATTGTTTCGGGTTTTATTTTTGTCTGAATCGGGGAAAGTTTCAATAGATTCTGTTGAAGGTTCTTTCGGGATATTTGCAATAATGGCAGAACTTTCCTGAACGGTGTTTTCAGACGGGATAACTTCCTGATATATTGCGGGCTGTCGGGTCTGTTCCGTGACGGCTGCATCTGTGGTGACATTTTTTTCTTTTATTTTGAGTTTTTTATTTCTTGGTGAATGGTCATCTTTTTTGACATCAACTTTTATTTTTCTGTCAGAGCGGAAATGTTCCTCGATTTCCGTCTTATATTCTGTATAATCATTTTCGGGAGTGTCGATATAGAATGAAACGGTATCCCCGTCATTTATACAGCCCATTGAAATAGCTTTCTGTACAATTTCCTCTGCTGCGGTGATTTTGTCTTTTCCGTGCGGGTCATAGTTTTCTAAAAGCTGTGTATCACTGTTGATGCTTTCAGCCGTGAGGACTTCGCCCTTTCTGTTTACCCGCAGGCATATTTCATCGGCAGAAGCAGAAATTGTTATTGTCGAATATACTGCATAATTTCTCTGATATACAAAAAGTCCCGTCACAAGAGCAAAACAAGCCGCTGCCGATGCGAGAACACGGTATATTATTATATTTCTCCCGTGTTTTTCGGATATTTCTTCAAGAACAGGGCTTTCGACAGTCTGACCGACTTCATATCCGAGATTCGCAGCCCTGACAAACAGTGCGTTTTCGTCCATGAGAACTGCATACCCCGTATGAAGTTCAACCACAATATATTTCATAAATTTCCGTCTCCTTTCAATACCTGTACAATATGACCACGCAGTATTTCATATCCGTTTGTGCATATGAGAAGCACAGCGACAAGGTAACGCCTGTGTCTTTCAAGGGTTTTTCTTTCAGCCTGTGCGCCTTCGGCAAGTTTTGAGAGAGGAATTTTCTTTGTTCTGAGAAATTCTTCAAGAATTTCAGGATTATTTCTCGCATAAGACACGACTTTACGGCATACCGCAAGGGTTCTCTGCTGTTTCGGGGCATTTTCGGCAATATCATCAAAGGAAACGCCAAATTCGGCAAGCTGTTCGGAAAGATGAGCTATTTCCTGCCTTGTAGCCTCACGGATTTCATTTTCCTGATACAGGTCTTTGTTGTCCTGCAGGGTGTCGGCAACGCATATTCCCTCTGTCTCGTCTGAAACGGGGCTTTCAAGTGATATATGTCCCTGATTACGTTTTTCCCTGCGGTAATAGTCAATTAATTTATTTTTTATTTTCAGAGAGGCAAATTTCAGAAATGAACCTTTAATCAGTGAATATCCCTTTATTGCCTCATAAAATGCAAACATTGCTATACTAAGTTCGTCATCTGATTCACTGACGGAACGTTTAAGAAAACGTGCAGTTTCTGCCTTTATGAACGGCATATAGTCCTGAATAAGCATATTCGCCTGTTTTGAGTCTTGTTTTGCCTGATTTACCCTTCTGACAATCCGGTCGGAATCCATGCGGAACACCTCTCTTTCTAAAGAATACGCAGAATAACAGAAAAAATTAAGGTTAGTTACAGTATAGCATATATTCTGTTGATTTGCAATCAGTATTTCTGTGTGTTTCACATCATATTTCAGAACATACATTTGTAATGCTTTCGGTGTCGTGTCAGGTATTCAGTCACCGGAGCAAACAGGCAGACAATGACAAAAAAGTCCGGAATATCCGGACTTTTATTTTTCTGTCGGAAGAATTATATTCACAGAAAAAACATTGTTTTTGTAAATAATTTTAATTTCTCCGTTCAGTTCCTTAATTATGCGCCTTACGGTTTTAAGACCTATTCCGTGGAGAACAGTGTCTTTCTTTGATGTTTTTACATTCGGGTCATAGTCGGAGCATTTATTTTTTACAGCTATTGCCATATAGCTGTTGACGGGTCTGATACTGACCTCAATATATGGATTTTGTTCCTTCTGAGATGCTTCGATAGCATTGTCAAGGAGATTTCCGAGCAGTGAAACGAGGTTCTGCGGGGATATACTGAAATTTTCGGGAATATCCGCAGTTATGACAAAAGGTATTCCGAGATTTTCGGCTTTTTTCTGTTTTATGTAGATTATTGAGTCTGCGGTATTGTTGCCTGTCTTGTAATAGAAAAGCCTGTTTGAAATAATTTCAATTTCCTTGTCGGTAAATTCCATAATGCCTTTTATATCACCGTTTCCCGCAAGATTACGCAGATTTATGATATTGTGCCTGTAGTCGTGAAGACTTGACTGTATAAGTTCAAATGACTGTCTGGTTTCGTTCATGGACTGTTCAAGCATATGATTTTTCATTTTTTCAAGAGAAAGTTCATTTTGAGTATTATAATATCTGGTCATTCTGAAAGAACCGAAAAAGATAACGCATATAAGCAGGAATATCATGACAAAAAGTGTTACTGTCGTGATTGAATTTACATTCTGATTGTTTATATCAATGAAAGTTACCGCAAAATTGACGAACATAAGTCCTATTGATATAAAAAAAGTAGTTAAAACATAGGTCTTTTTGATATCGCTTTTTTCGTCGAACATATGACTCAGAGTAACGGTAAAAAGCATGAGAAATGTTTTTGAAGTAACTATTGCAAATACCCTCATAAAGGAAAATTCTTTATAAATTTCGGCAGACGGAATTTCAAAGATATATGATATCAGGCTTACCACTATATTGTCAACCGCTGCGAACAGAAGCAGGAATATTATGCCGAAAACAACCGATTTTGCCTTGTTTTCGGGATATTTCAGACAGCACAGCACTGATATGACTATCAGCGTGAAAGCGGATTGCAGGGGCGAATAAAGCGAAATGCGGTTAATCAGAACTATTATGACTGAATATATAACGGAGTATGCACAGGATTTATTTTTATTGTGTTCTTCTTTCAGCAGAGTATCACAGAATACTGTACAGAAGAACATTTCTGCAAAAGAAGCCCCAAATTCAATGACCCAGAAGCAAAGCCTTACATATTGTTCCATAAGACTGCAATATGCTCCTTTACCTGTTTTATTCTCAGTCTGCTCACGGGGAGTTTTTCACCGTCTGAGAGGATTATCTCGGTATTATTGAATTTATTTATGTATTTTGAATTTACAATACAGCTTTTATGTATCATTATGAAATTCTCATCATCAATTTCCTTCTGAAACTGCATGAGCTTCTTACAGGCTGTAATTATATTTTTCCCCGACAGATGTATATATAATTTTCTGTTGAGCATTTCAAAATACATTATTTCGGAAATCATGGTTTTCAGAGTGCCGTTTTCCGCATTAATGACAATCTGTCTGTCTTTTCTGTTTTCAAGAATTTTCAGAGCTGCTTCAATTGCAATCGGCATTTCAGTTGCAAGCCTTGATTTGCGGATATACCTGAACGGCTGAAATTCTATTGCCCTGAATACAAATTCATCGTGATTTGACAGGAATATTATTATAATATTCAGATTGTTTCTTCTGAGGTCTTCTGCAAGTTCAAGCCCCGAAATTTCGGGCATATCTATGTCAAGTACCAGTATATCGAGAAATTCTTTCTTTTCAATCAGCTTGTATTCTATTTCTTCTGCGCTTTGATAGCATACTGTTTCATTTGCTGTGTGCAGACGGGCAAGTGTATCCTTGATGATTCTTTTTGCGGTAAATGCATCTTCCACACTGTCATCGCAGATTGCTATATTTAACATTGTCTCTCCTTTCGTATCTGTTTACAATTTCATGTATTTTGCCGTGAGCTTGCTTCATAATTATAGTATAGTCGGTTATGTCATAAAAGTCAACAAAATATTTAATCTGTCCCTTTTTTATAAATTAAAACGAATATTATAGTAAAAGCAGGAAACTGCGGCGAAAAAAATGAAAATGAGGTAATTACAATGGAAAAAATAAATATATTTACTGACGCAGAAAAATTTTTTGATGAATGGATTAAGGATATCGGTATTTCATGGGACGGCGGCAAAAACTTTGCACAGGTAACAAAAGTTGAAAAGGGAAAAGGCTTCTCAATTGAGGACTTTGGCAAGGAACATATCAGAATCTGTGCATCAGACAGAATAAAATCCGATGAAAACGGCTCTGTGTCCATTGTCAATATTGATATAAAAATCTTTGCGGACGGAAATGTAAGATTTGTCATAGGTGATTCACATATGACACTCAATGTAAGAAAATGGTTCGCATTTAACAAATTTGCAGAGAAAATCAAATCTGAAAACAGATTCTTCAAGATTGAGAAAAAAGCAGCATAAAAATCCCCTCATTTGATTTTGAGGGGATTTTTTGTAACAACTTACAAATTTTCATCTGAAACTTTGTGCAGATACATGATTTTTTATTTAACAAAAATCAAAACAGTGCTTCATTTATTTTTATAGTAAAAGGATATGCAGGGGGATTCAATGGACAAGAATAATTTTTCCGACATTTCCGCTGTGCAGAATAATCCACAAAAAAAAATTCAGGCATTATTTTATATATTCATACAGCAATCTGTTCAAAAAAAAATTCATAAAAAGGATATAATAAACAATTGTCATCTTATTCAGAATCCGTTATAATTATACAAGAATATTTTGTGAACTGTAATATTTTGGTGCAAGTATTACAGAAGAAATGAGGAATTGGTATGAAGAAAAAATTAATATCCGTTCTTGCCTCCGCAGGAATCGGCATAAGTGCAATGACTGCCGCACTTCCTGTTGATTTTGGTGAAATAACTGCATATGCCGCCGCAGACTATCCTGTGCAGGAATTTCGCCTTGCAATGGCTGATACGGATAACAATGTAACATCATCGGGAACGGCTCTCGCACCCTCTGCCGAAAAGGGTACTGAAAACGAAAAATGGAGTCTCAACTATGTCAGCAGCGGAGTTTATGAAATAGTCAACTCCGCAACAGGTCAGATTCTCACGGCAAACGGTTCATCGGTATCACTCGCAGACGATACGGACGGAGCATCACAACGCTGGAAAATTGAAGGCGTTCAGAAAGATTTTGACGGATATTATCTGTATTACAAGATAACAAGCAACGCAGATTCTTCAAAGGCTCTGACCTATACGGAGGGCGCAGGCTTCGGACTTTCGGCATATTCGGGCGGAGAATATCAGAAATACAAGATAAATCTTGACGGACTTGAAGGCTTTGCCGCAAACTGTATGACTTCATCAGGCGAAAAAGCGGGAACAGTCGGCGGTCTTTTCGGTGAGGTCGTCTATGTATCAACGGCTGATGAACTCGAAAAACAGTTAAATTCAGTCGGAGCGCAGACAATTGTCATCACTGCCGATATTGATATGCAGAAAAAAGGAAATACCCGCATAAGAGACAACAAGACAATTGTAGGCTCTTACGGCAAGCATACCATTTATGATTCCCAGTTCCGAACAAATGATGCATACGGTGCTGAAAATGACAGTCCGAGCGACAATATTGTTTTCAGAAACCTTGATATGGAAGCAAAAAATGTCCCGAACAGAATATTAATAAATATATGGTCATCAAGACAAATCTGGATAGACCATGTTACTTTCAACAGTCAGCTTACATATGACAGAACGGGCAACGGTCAGGACGAAGTAGGCAAATTTATCTGGATAAATACCCCGTATGAAAACTACATGGACGCTAAGGACAGGCTTCGCAGTCCCGACTATGTAACAATTTCGTACTGTAAATTCACTCACAGATACTGGACTGTCGCTTACGGCACTCAGAATGACGAAATAACCCGTGACCGCACAACCCTCCTGTATAACTGGTGGAATGAAAATGTAAGAAGATGTCCTCAGCTCGGCAACGGCTCGGCACATATCTACAATAACTACTATTCAGCATACGGAAGCGATAACGGCTCGGCTACCACAGGCATAATAGGCGGTGACGGCTCGGAAATGCTCTCGCAGAATAACCGTTTTCAGGGCTATACAGCTGCTCAGGCTCTCACAATGGGCGGAGATGCAAATAAAAATCCTGCCCGTGATGACAATTCATATATAGCTTCCGAAACAAACGGCACTCCCTCAAAAATAAATTTCCAGTCCAAAAATACCTCAAAATGGTATCCCGAAAAGACAAACTACGGCTATGAACTCATTGACGCATACAACACAAAGGGAACTGATACAAAAGATTTCTGTACAAAATATGCAGGCTGTTTCAGTTCGGAAAGCGGCTTGAAATACATAACAGACAGCGACCTTTCAAAATTCATAGCCGCAAAATACCCCTCGCCGTTCCTCAGACACGTTGACCTCAGCGCAGTATCTGCCGCAGTTTTCAATAACGGTGCATCTTACAGGCTGAAAAATGTAAATTCAGGGCTTTATATGCAGGTTGAAGGCGCAAAGGCTGAAAACGGCACAAACGTTCAGCAATGGGGTACTGCTGACGGTGTTACGCATGATATCTGGAAATTCCTTGATGCAGGTGACGGATATTATTATCTTGTTTCCGCAGTAGGTGACGGAGGAACTTATGTTCTTGACGTTGCGGGAAGAAAAACCGCCAACGGAACAAATGTTGACATCTATAATTTTAACGGCGGTGACAACCAGAAATTTATGCTCACTAAGAATACAGACGGTTCATATAAAATCCGCACCAAGATTTCAGGCGGAAAATCTGCTGTCGAAATAGCAAATGCAGGCACGGGAAGCGGTGACAACGTTCAGCAATGGGAAATAAACGGTGCAAACTGTCAGGACTGGATTCTCGAACCCGTTGCAAATGTCGGCACTAAAATGAATACCAATGTCGTCTATGAGTTTGAAAACGTGAACAGCGGTATGGTAATGGATATTGAAGCAGGTAAAATGGCTGAAAATACCAATGTTCAGCAGTGGTCAACAGGTCATTTCAAAAGCCAGCAGTGGACTTTGCAGGAATTTTCAGGCGGAGGAAACTATTATTACATTCGTTCGTATTCCGACCCGTCATATGTACTCAAAGCAGAATCAGGCTCGAACGGCGGAAATATTGACATTGTACCTTACAGCACAAAAGACAGCATGATGCTTTTCAAATTCTCCAAAAATCCTGACGGAACATATTATATATACACAAGAGCGTCAAAAGATGCCTGCCTCGTGGAAATCGCCTCTGCAAGCACTTCAAGCGGTGCAAATGTCGCTCAGTGGTCACCTACAAACAACGACTGCCAGAAATGGAGCGCAGAAACTTTCACAACCACTCAGGCAACAACAACAACTACCACAACAACAACAACTACTACTACCACCACAACAACAACTACCGCAACCACAACAACTGCTACTTCCACAACAGCCACAACAGCCGAAGAAACTACCTCAGCAGAAACAACTGCTGATGTTATAAATCTCCTCCCCGGTGATTCAAACTGTGACGGAAGAGTTTCAATATCCGACTCGGTAAATATTCTCCAATACCTCGCAAACAGCCGGAAATTCCCGCTCGGTGAAATAAATAAGCTCAATTCGGACGTTGACGGAGAAGAAGGCGTTACAGGCAAAGATGCAGCCGTTATACAGATGTTTGACGCAAAAGTTATAACTTCCCTGCCGCTCGTAAAATAATACAAAAAGCCGTGAGAATATTTTTCACGGCTTTTTTCGTATACCTGCACAAAGTTTTGCCGAAATATTTGTGCAGATATACGATTTTTTATTTAACAAAAACCAGAATATTGGTTTTTTCGTCTTATTCAGTAAAAGAAAATTTTAGGGAGATTTCAATGGACAAGAATAATTTTTCCGATTTGTACAGTGCAAGCCGTAAGGATTTATATAAATACTGCCGTAACCTTTGCGGAAATGATGCAGATGACCTCATGCAGCAGACGTATTTGAAAGCATGGGAGAACTTCGGCTCCTTCCGTGGCGAAAATTTTTCCTTTTGGCTTCACTCAATCGCAAGAAATATATTTCTGGATAATCTGAGAAAATCAAAATGTCCTGCGGAGGAACTGCCCGAAATTTCCGACAATTCCAATAATCCCGAATTTATCGCCGAAAAGAGGGATATTGGCAGAATCCTGCTTAAAGCCCTGAAAGATAGTCTCTCACCCGTCCAGAGAATGACCATTATTTTATACTATTATGACGAAAAATCAGTTTCGGAAATCGCAAATATTATGCAAGTATCTGAAAATACTGTAAAATCAAGGCTTTTCAATGCAAGAAAAAAACTCCGTGAGGAGCTTAAAAAATTCGGGAATATATTTACTTGTCTGTTTCTCGGCTTTGCAGTCATAAAGCATAAGTTAAAAAATATACAGATACCCGTAAACGCAAGGATAACCGTTTCAGCCGTCCTGACAACTGCTTCCATGGCTCTTATTTCTGTGAGTTATTCTCCGCCTGAAAACAAATTCCCCGATACAGTTATAAAAATTAACGAAACATATACTTCCGAGAACCTGACAACGACAGAATACAAAACAGATATTCAAACATCATCAGAAACGGCAAGTATCGAGCGTATAAGCCACGCAACGACAAAGAGTGTGTACTATACTATGCCAACAGAAGAAAGCCATACAACCGCATTTAAAAGCGAATATGAAGAAATTCAAAATATAATCCCAGAAGAATCAGAAGAAGGCGATACAGAAAAAGAACTCACAGAAGAAAATGATATACAGACCGAAACAGAGGAGGTAACTACTATGAAAAAAGAAATTATTTCAGCCGTTACAGCCGTTACAACGGCTATTGTAGGCATGACCATGACGACAACCGCAGTTGACGAAACAGAAAATATCGTAACAGCAACTTATGAGCCTGCTGAGGAAACAATGGCAGTTACAGAAAATATTACAGCAGAGGAGAGCAAAACTTATCTTTATTTCTTGAAAATGAGTGATGAAGAGTTTTCTGAATATACGCAGGACAGATACAAGGAATATGGTTTTGGCGATGATTCCATAGCAGACGAAATAAAATTCAAAAATTTACTTTATATTGTCCCTGATTTCTTTATCGGTGATAATTACGAATCAGAGGACTACAATATCTACAAAATATTTGCAGACGGCGAAGCAACAGCTTATATTCCTTTCTATGTGGACAGTGAAACTGAACTTGACAGAACACTTTCTGCCGATTTCTTTGGCTATCCCGAAGATTGGACAATACAATATATTGACGGTGTCGGAATTTTTGGCGACAATATCTATGAAAGGGTACACGAATACAGAATATGCATTCCCAAGGAGGTAATTTTAGATTTTGAATCTTATGTGAGACTTTATGAATCACGTTTTGAAATTTACTCCAATAATGAGAAATATCAGAAATACGGCATAACAGGCAATACTTGGATAGACTGCCAGTTTTTGCCCGCAGGGGAATATATGTTTTTTGAACCTGTAAACGGAGACGCAAACCTTGACGGAAGAATGAGCATATCGGATTCTGTCGCAATACTCCAGAATCTCGCCAACAGTGAAAAATATCCCTTGTCTGTGCAGGGAAAATATAATGCTGACTGTGACGGCAATGACGGAATAACAGGTCTTGATGCAGCATATATTCAACAGATTGAATCAATACAAAGCTAAAGTCCATTTCTCTCCTTACTTTCAGCCGTGCAGATGTTCCGCACGGCTGATTTTTTAACAAAGGTTAGCAAGAAATCCCCCACCTCTGTAGGTGGGGGATGAATTGCGTCCCACTCTCTTGACAAATACTGAAAAATATGGTA